>JABAOE010000237.1_pt4 | contig 24007 bp, 23 predicted proteins | sample 7062141 | NCBI WGS metagenome assembly JABAOE01 (sample SAMN14538627, study PRJNA623070) | marine sediment metagenome | biome: marine biome [ENVO:00000428]; feature: marine pelagic biome [ENVO:01000023]; material: deep marine sediment [ENVO:00002113] | place: India: Gulf of Khambhat ... | reverse complement strand
CAATGGGATATCGGCGAGGACCAGTTAGAGCGAAACAGCCTGGGGCTTCGCTATCAGCCCGATCCCCTGCGTGTCGTCAACCTCTCATACAGCTACGAGCGCGGCGATTTCGAACAGACGGACGCATCCATGGCGTGGCCCATCTCCGGGGACTGGCGTTTCGTGGGCCGCTGGGCATATTCTCTTTCACAGGACAGGACCGTGGAGGCCTTTGGCGGCCTGGAGTACGAGAGCTGCTGCTGGGCTTTCCGCACGGTGATACGACGTTATCTGAGCGGCACCGAGCTGACCGATGCATTTTTCCTCCAGATCGAGTTCAAGGGCTTGACCGGAATCGGCCGCAGCACGGTCGACTTTCTCGAGCGCAGCATTCCCGGATACGAGAACGACTTTTGAGGCCTTCCAGCACGTTAACGGCGCTCCTTCTGATCGGTGGCCTGGCCCTGGCGGGACCGGCGCGTGCACAGCTCGCGAGCGCGCCCGAGATCATCGAGATCGATCGCATCATCGCGGTGGTCAACGACGACGTCATCGTGCAAAGCGAGCTGCAGGCACGCATGCGAACGGTCGTCGAGCAACTGCAGAATTCCGGTGTGCCTGCCCCGGCCAAAGACGTTCTGGAGAAACAGGTTCTCGAGCAGCTGATACTCGACCGCCTTCAGATGCAGATGGCCGCGGTCATCGGAATTCGCATCGATGACGAGACGCTGAACCGCCAGATCGCCGATATCGCCCGCGACAACAAGCTCAGTCTGCGACAATTCCGTGACATTCTCGAGCGCGACGGGTACAGCTTCGCCGCTTTCCGAGAGGAGATTCGCAACGAGCTGATCAAGAACCGGGTTCAGCAGCAGCAGGTTCAGGATCGGGTTCAGGTTACCGAGCGCGACATCGACAACTATCTTGCCACCCGGGCCAAGCAGGGCAGCGAGATTACCGAGTACCGCGTGGGTCACATCCTCAGCGCCGTTCCCGACGGCGCCTCGCCGGAGGAGTTGGCAGCCGCCAAGAATAAGGCCGAAGACATCCTGGCCCGCCTCAAAGGCGGTGCCAACTTCGGCCGTACCGCGGCCGCCGAGTCCGACGGCCGCCAGGCACTCGAAGGCGGCGATCTCGGCTGGCGCAAGGCCGCCGAGCTGCCGACGATTTTCGAGAGCATCGTCCCGGAGCTCGAGAAGGGCGAGGTCTCGGACATCATTCGAAGCCCGAGCGGATTTCACCTCATCAAGCTGCTCGACGTGCGCGGCGCCGAGCGCCACGTCATCAATCAGACCCATGCCCGGCACATACTCATCAAAACCAACGAGGTCATCAGCAGCAACGACGCCCGTGCCCGCTTGCGCGTGCTGCGTGCGCGTATCGTCAACGGTGCCGACTTCGGCGAGCTCGCGCGGGCCAATTCCGACGATCCCGGCTCGGCCGCCAAGGGTGGCGATCTGGGCTGGCTCAATCCCGGTGACACCATCCAGTCTTTCGAGAAGAGCATGGATCGGCTCGCGGACGGCGAGGTCAGCGAGCCGTTCGAGACCGAGTTCGGCTGGCACATCGTTCAGGTGCTCGCTCGCCGCGACCGCGACAGCACCCAGGACGTCCAACGCGCCAAGGCCGCCAATGAGCTGCGCAGGCGCAAGGTCGAGGAGGAGCTGCAGGCCTGGCTCCGCCAGATTCGCGACGAGGCCTACGTCGAATACCGCCTCGAAGAGTGAGCGTCGGGTTCAGGAGCCGCCCGAGGTGACCGGCCACCGACCGCGCAAGCGCTTCGGCCAGCATTTCCTCCACGACCCGTCGGTGATCGCGCGCATCGTGCGCGCCGTCAATGCCAAGCCCGGCGAACGCATCGTCGAGATCGGCCCCGGCCTGGGCGCGCTGACCGATGCCCTGCTCGAACGCTGCGACCACCTCGACGTCATCGAGCTCGACCGGGATCTGGCGGCAAAGCTCGAGCACGCTCACTCGGGCGACCCGCGCCTGAGTGTGCATAGCGGTGATGCGCTCGATTTCGACTTCGCCCGGCTGACGGCTCCCGGCGAGCGCCTGCGGGTGGTCGGGAACCTGCCCTACAACGTGTCGACGCCGCTGCTTTTCCGCCTTCTCGAGCAGGCGGCGATCATCACCGACATGCACTTCATGTTGCAGCGGGAGGTGGTCGATCGGCTGACCGCCGAGCCCGGCGGGCGCTCTTACGGCCGGCTTACCATCATGGTGCGACTGATCTGCGAGTGTGAGAAGCTCTTCGAGGTCGGTGCCGGGGCCTTTCGCCCGCCGCCGCGGGTCACATCGGCGCTGGTGCGTCTGCGCGTGCGGTCCGAGCCGCTCGTGAGGCTGGTCGATCCACGCGCGTTCGAACGGCTCGTGGCGCACCTGTTCTCCCGGCGTCGCAAGACCCTGCGCAACAGCCTGCGCGGCCAACTGGGCGAGGCCGAGTTCGAAGCGCTCGGCATCGATCCGCAAGCGCGCCCGGAGACGCTCGATCTCGCGCGCCTCGCGGCGCTTGCCAACGCCCTGCACGCAGGCCCCCGCGGCGCCTGAGCCGGGTCGCGACTTGTTCACAATTTCTGTGGATAAGTTTGTGGAGAATTTGCGACAAACGGCCCCCGCGGCTGTTCCCGTGAGGCCTTGTGACAGATTGGCGACAAATTAGCCGATTTGCACTATCTGTCAGTAAAACAATGGCTTAAAGAGGCACGGCAAGCTGACGGCGGGGTCGCGGCGCGCCATCGGCGCGCCCGCGCAGCGGGCGTCGCACTTATGTGCATAAGCTTACAACCTAGATTAATACGACACGCCTATCTGCCTGGCCAGCGGAAACTTTCAGGCCCCGAGCGGCGCTCACCGGGCCACCGCGAGCTGCTCGCGCAACGCTGCGATCACCTCCGCGGTGCGCGGTCGCACGCCGCGCCAGAGGAAAAACGATTCGGCAGCCTGCTCGACGAGCATGCCGACACCGTCCACGCACACGGCCGCGGCCGAGCGACGCGCCCAGCGAACAAACGGCGTGTCTTGCCCGGCATACATCATGTCGTAGCAGCAGCCGCCCTGCGCCACTACGGATAACGCAACGTCCGGGACCTGGTCCTGCAGGCTCGCCGAGGTGGCGTTGATCACCACGTCGAACGCGTCTTCCTCGAGCGCCGCGAATTCCCGCGCCGAGATCTCGCCGGCCCCGGCAAAACGCCGGGCGAGCTCCACGGCGCGCCCGTGGGTGCGGTTGGCGATCACCAGGCACCGGGGGTTCGCCGCCAGCAGCGGTGCGATCACCCCGCGTGCCGCGCCGCCCGCGCCGAGAAGCAGCACGCGCAGGCCCGCGAGCACGATGCCGTGGTTGTCCGTGAGATCACGGATGAGGCCGACGCCGTCGGTATTGTCGGCCCGGCAGCTGCCGCCGGCGTCAAAGCACAGCGTGTTGGCGGCGCCCGCCAGGGTGGCGCGCTCGCTGGCGCTGTCGGCGATGGCGAATGCCTCCTCCTTGAAGGGCAGGGTCACGTTGAGGCCGCGCCCCCCCGCTTCGCGAAAGGCGGCCACCGCCTCGGTAAAGCCGCCGGGCGCGACACAGATGGCCTCGTAGCGAAGCCTCTGCCCGGTCTGCGCCGCAAAGGCGCCGTGAATGTACGGTGACTTGCTGTGCGCGATGGGATAGCCCATGACCGCGTAGCGGTCCACGGCCGCGGGGGCTGCCTGTTCGATGTCGTCTAACCGCCTTGAGACTGGGCGATGGACTGAAGGCCACCCTTGAGCACGTGACTGTCGAAACCGGCCTCGCTCATGATGTAGGCGGCGGCCTGACTGCGCCTGCCCGTCTCGCAATAGCAGATGTATTTCTTGCTCGGATCGAAGCCCTCCGACTTCAGCCTGAGCATGAACAGCGGCACATTGATGCTGCCCTTGATGCTTCCCGCCTTGTGCTCGCTCTCCATGCGCACATCGATGAGCACCGCGCCCTGCTTGACCATCGCCTTGGCCTGCTCGAGATCCACTTCCTTGAGCATCGGCGCCTTGAGCAGCTGATTGAAATCGTCCTTCGACAGGCGCATCAGCAGACCGTCGGTCTGCATGACCACAGTCGCGTTGCGCTTCCCGTCGGAGAGCAGCGCTTCCTCGCCGAAGGCGTCGCCATCGCCGAGCTCGGCGAGCGTCACGCGCGATCCGGACGAAGAGGCCCGGGTCACCTTACACTTGCCGTGGCTGATGATGTAGTAATAGTCACCATCGTCACCCTGCTTGACGATGACCTGATTCGCCTTGACGGGCATCTCGTGCAGACGCATGAACATGTGCTGGATGTTCGCGGGAGGGATACGCAGAAAGGCCTTGGACTGGAGAATACGGGTCATCCAGTCGCCGCTCGAGCCGCCCTCGGCATTGTTCGCACCCGAGGGACCGTCGTCCATCGAAATGTCGCTGACCTCGATGCCGGAGAGCTGGTCCCAGGTGAGGAGAATATCGAGCAGGTCGGTATCGAAGCGCACGACCGTGCACTTGCTCTTGGCCTTGGCGGTCACCTGGCGCGGCTGCTGATTGGCGATGGGATGCTTCGATTCCTTGGAGCCGCCGCGCAGCACACCGGCGATGCCGGTGTCGTTGCGAAGCTCCAGCTCCCCCTCCAGCAGGTAGACCGTCTTGCGGTCCATGTCGCCTTTTTTGAAGACGTCACGTCCCGCCGGCACGTCCTCGATGACGGCCTTCTGCGCCAGCTCCTGGAAATTGTCGTGGTTCAGCGACTGGGGCGGAACCAGTGTCTTCAGGACTGCCTTGTCGAGTAGCCTGCCGGCCATTGATTACCTCGATAGCGGGCGTTTGCCCCGGCTCCGGCCGCCAATGCGCCGGTCAACGCACTATTTTAGGTATCCCCCGGGGCTTTGGATAGGGGTGACACCGGCGCCGTGTCGGTGTCGGGACGACAGTCCCCTGCGCATTATGCGCAGCGCTTGGCAATTTGAGCATGACGGGACCCGAGCGTGTTGCCCGCAGCGCGCGCTCATCGCCGAGCAGCGCCCGCCTTGTGCCACCGCCATGCATCGGGCTAAATGGCCCTCACCGACACGCCGAATGTGCCGCAGAGACGGATGACGAGATGATCGACCCCAAGACCCTGGACGCGCTGGTCAAGCGCATCGCGGAAGGCCTGCCGGCCGGTTTCGGTCGCGTGCACGAAGACCTGCGCAACAACCTGCACGCTGCCGTGTCGGCGGCAATGGCGCGCATGGAGCTCGTCAGCCGCGAGGAGTTCGACGTGCAGGCCGCGGTGCTGGCCCGCACTCGCGAGAAGCTGACGGCGCTGGAGGCGAAGGTCGCCGAGCTCGAGCAGCGCGTCGACGCCGAACGGCGGTCGTAAGACCCCGCTCGGGGCGGCGAATTCCGCACACACGGCGCGTCCGGCGCCCCTGGGCCGGCGCGCGCCGCGCCGCTAGGCTTCCCTGCCATGAACGGCGAGGGATCCGCGGGGCGCCTCGCGGTGGTCTTTGGCCGCGCAAGGCTCGGCATCGAGGCGCCGCTCGTGGTGGTGGAGGTGCACCTCACGGGCGGACTGCCGCGCTGGTCCATCGTCGGGCTGCCGGCGGCGGCCGTCAGGGAGAGCAAGGATCGCGTGCGCGGCGCGCTCATGAACAGCGGCTTCGCGTTTCCCGACGGCCATATCACCGTGAACCTGGCCCCGGCGGACTTGCCCAAGGAGGGCGGGCGCTTCGACCTGCCGATTGCGCTCGGCATACTCGCTGCGAGCGGCCAGATCCCGACCCACGCCCTCGACGCCCACGAGTTCGTCGGCGAGCTGGCGCTCACCGGCACGCTGAGACGCACCGGCAGCGTGTTGCCGGCGGCGCTGGCCTGTCGCGACGCCGGGCGCGCGCTGGTGGTGGCGCGTGCCGACGGCGACGAGGCGGCGCTCGCGAGAGCGCTGCGCGTGCTGCCGGCCTCGACTCTGCGCGAGGTGTACGCGCATCTCGCGCTCGGCCGGGCGCTCGAGGCGCATGTCGCCGACAGCGCCCCCGCGGCGCCCGACGCCGGCCCCGATCTCGGCGATATCTCGGGCCAGCACCGGGCCAAACGCGCCCTGGAGATCGCCGCTGCCGGCGCGCACCACCTGCTGCTGGTGGGGCCTCCCGGCACCGGCAAGACCATGCTGGCGATGCGTCTTCCCGGCATCCTGCCGGCCATGACCGAGGACGAGGCGCTCGAGCACGCGACCGTCGCTTCGGTGAGCGGACAGCTTCCACCGATCGCCCGGTGGGGTCGGCGTCCCTTCCGCGCTCCGCACCACACGACGTCCGGCGTGGCTCTGGTAGGCGGCGGCGCGCAGCCGCGCCCCGGCGAGATCTCGCTCGCCCATCACGGTGTACTGTTTCTAGACGAGCTCGCGGAGTTCGACCGGCGGGTGCTCGAGGTTCTGCGCGAGCCGCTCGAGTCGGGTAGCGTCAGCATCGCACGCGCCGCCCGGCATTGCGTGTTTCCTGCGCGCTTTCAGCTGATAGCGGCCATGAACCCGTGTCCCTGCGGCCATCTGGGTGACCATAGCGAACGCTGTCGCTGCACCCGCGAGCAGGTTCTGCGTTATCGCAGGCGCGTCTCCGGGGCCCTGCTCGACCGGATCGATCTGCAGATCGAAGTGCCGCCGTTGCCGATCGAACACATGCAACCGGCCGGCAAACGCGAGAGCGCACAAAGCGCGACCGTTCGTGTCCGCGTGACGCGGGCGCGCGAGCGACAGCTCGCACGCGCCGGCTGCCCGAACCAGCTGCTCAGCGTGGCGCAGGTCGACCGCGATTGCCGCCTGCGCTGCGCACAAAGGCGCCTGCTGGTAAAAGCCATCGAGCGTCTGCGTCTCTCGGCACGGAGCACACATCGCGTGCTGCGCGTCGCGCGCACGATTGCCGATCTGGCCGATGCGCAGGACATCGAGACGCCGCACCTCAGCGAGGCGATACAGTGCAGGATCCTGGCGGGATCGCTGACGCTCTAGTACAGTTGAACGGCTTGCTTGAAAGCCCTCAACGATTCAGTTCAAATGCGCGGCATGGTAACGGAAAGCCCTGACTACCGATTCGAAGTTGCGGTAAAGAGCGTGTACATCGCCGACGAGTCCGAGCCGGACTCCAGCAGGTACGTGTTCGCTTATACGGTAACTATCCGCAACGTGGGCACCGTCCCGGCCCAGCTGCTCACCCGCCACTGGGTCATCACCGACGCGGACGGCAAGGTGCAGGAGGTGCGCGGCGAGGGCGTCGTCGGTGAGCAGCCGCGGCTCGTGCCGGGCGAACACTTTCAGTACACCAGCGCGGCGCTCATCGAGACTCCGGTCGGAACCATGGAAGGCAGCTATCAGATGATGGCCGACGACGGCGTGGCCTTCGATACGGAGATCCCGCTATTCCGGCTGTCGATTCCGAATATCCTTCATTGAGCAGCGCGCCGATGGGCGGCGCCGTCTCTGTGCTCCACTGTCCCCGTCGATGAATGCTCGAGGGTTCTTTCGGTGTCCGTTTACGCGATAGGCGACGTTCAGGGCTGTTTCGACGAGCTCGAGGCGCTTTTGCGCGAGCTCGAGTTCCGTCGCGGTGAGGACCGGCTGTGGTTCGTCGGCGATCTCGTCAACCGCGGACCGCGATCCCTCGACGTTGTGCGTTTCGTCTCCGAGCTTGGCGGCGACGCGAAGGTGGTGCTCGGCAATCACGATCTCAATCTTCTCGCCATTGCCGCGGGGGTGCGAAAGCTGCGCACCCAGGATACCGTGCGCGACATCCTCGAGGCGCCCGACGCGAACGAGCTGCTCGGCTGGCTGTCGCGACAGCCGCTGCTGGTGCGCGAAGCCGGCATACCCTACACCATGGTTCACGCGGGTCTGCCGCCCCAGTGGGACATCGCCACAGCCGAGCGTCTCGCCCGCGAGGTGGAGGCCACAATCGCCGGCGACGCGCGCACGGAGTTTCTGCGGGAAATGTACGGCGACGAGCCGAGCTGCTGGGACGCGGAGCTAGCCGGCTCACAAAGACTGCGTTTCATCACCAATGCGCTCACGCGCATTCGCTACGTCGACGCCGACGGTTGCCTCGACCTGAGGCACAGCGGCCCCCCGGGCAGTCAGCCCGGCGAGCTGGTGCCCTGGTTCGCGGCGGTCAACCGCCGCAGCCGCGAAGAGTCGATTGTCTTCGGACACTGGGCGACGCTGCAGATCAACGAGCCGCTCGAGCCCGCACACCACGTGTATCACCTGGACACGGGCTGCGTTTGGGGCGGGCGATTGACGGCGTTACGTCTCGATGACGGGCGCCGGTTCAGTGTTCCCGCCCGGCGGCGAAACGCGTAGCCACCGCTAGGCGCGCTCGAGAACCACGAAGCTGTACGGGCACGGGGCATCCGGCCCGGCCGGGTGATCCTCGCGAAACGTTTCCCGCCATTGACTGCGGTCGTAGGGCGGAAACCAGGTATCGCCGCTGAAGCTCCCATCGAGAAGGGTGAGGTGCAGGCGATCGGCGCGCGGCAGCGCCTCGGCGTAGAGCTGCGCGCCGCCGATGATCATGACCTCGTCGACGCCCGCGCAAAGCTCCAGCGCCTCGTCGAGGCTTGCGGCTACCTCGCAACCTTCTGCCCGATAGTGCGGGTCGCGGCTCAGCACGATATTCCTGCGCCCCGGCAGCGCCCTGCCGATAGACTCGTGGGTGAGCCGCCCCATAACCATCGGCTTGCCCATGGTGAGCGCCTTGAAGCGGCGCAGATCCGCCGCGAGCCGCCAGGGAAGGCGATCTTCGTCGCCAATCAGGCGATTTCGATCCATGGCGACGACGATGGTTAGCTGCATCGGCGCGCTGCCACGTCACACGGCTATCGGCGCTTTTATAACGGGATGATAACGGTAGTCGACGAGATCGAAGTCGTCGTAGTCGAAGTCGAATATCGAGGTGATCGCCGGATTGAGCCTCATGCTCGGCAGCGGATAGGGCTCGCGCTCGAGCTGCGTTTCCACCTGCTCTAGATGATTCAGGTAAAGGTGCGCATCACCGAGGGTATGCACGAATTCCCCCGGGGCGAGATCGGTCACCTGCGCCACCATGAGTGTCAATAAGGAGTAAGAAGCGATGTTGAACGGCACACCGAGGAAAAGATCCGCGCTTCGTTGATAGAGCTGGCAGGAAAGACGACCATCGGCCACATAGAACTGGAACAGAAGATGACAAGGCGGCAACGCCATACGCTCGATCTCGGAAACGTTCCAGGCTGAAACGATGTGACGACGGGAATCGGGATTGCTTTTAATGCTCTCGATGACCCGCGCGATCTGATCGATGTGCTCACCGTTGGGACCCGGCCAGGATCGCCACTGATATCCGTAGACTGGTCCAAGCTCGCCGTTTTCGTCGGCCCACTCGTCCCAGATGCTGATGCCGTGTTCTTTCAAATAAGCGATGTTGGTCTCACCTCGCAGAAACCAGAGCAGCTCGTAAATGATCGAAGGAAAATGCAATCGTTTGGTGGTGACAGCGGGGAATCCGGCGCTCAGATCGAAACGCATCTGGTGACCGAACGTGCTGATTGTGCCAACGCCCGTACGATCATCTTTGTGCGTGCCGTGATCACGAACGTGCCTTATGAGATCGAGGTACTGTTTCATCGCTGCTTTTCTCTGCCTCCTTTTCGACGCGATCGCGCCGGCATGGTTGGAGGGGTCGTATCTGGGACTGCAAAACGATACGCGTACCACACCAATAGCGCGCCAACGATAATCATCGGGGCACTGAGCACCTGGCCCATGGTAACCCAATTGAACGCGATGTAGCCGATATGCTCGTCGGGTACGCGCACGAACTCGACGAGAAAGCGGAACACGCCGTAACCGGCCAGGAACACCCCCGAAACGGCCATGGTGGGACGCGGACGCCGCGAGTACACCCACACGATCACGAAAAGCGCGACTCCCTCGAGCAACGCCTCGTAGAGCTGAGACGGATGGCGCGGAACGCCGCCGGCACGCGGATGCGGAAAAACCATCGCCCAGGGAAGGTCGGAAGGTGCTCCCCACAGATTACCGTTGATGAAATTTCCAATCCTTCCGAAAGCGATACCCGGGGTCACCAGTGGAGCAACGAAATCGGCAACATCGAAGAAACGCCGGCCGCGCGTTCGCGCGAACCACCATATGGCGAGAATCACGCCTATCAGAGCGCCGTGAAATGCCATGCCGCCCTGCCAGATTTTGAATACGGACAGAGGCTCGTCCGCGAAGCGCGCAAAATCGTAAAAAAACACGTAGCCCAGGCGCCCGCCCAGAATGGTCCCGAGGGCAATGTAGAACAGAAGGTCATCGACCGCCGCACCGCTCCAGTTGCGGTGCGGATCCTTCGCGCGTACCCGTCCCAGCCACCAGCCGACAATGAATCCGAGAAGGTACATCAGGCCGTACCAGTGGATCCTTACGGATCCGAGACGAAACGCGACGGGATCGATATCAGGGTAGGCGAGCATGGTCGGCCATTCTAACCCGCCCGAGCGTCCGGCGCGTACAAGCAGCGCCTAGCCTCGCACCACCCGTATCAGCAACGCCTTCAGATACTCGCTCTCCGGCAAGCCGGGATGAACCGGATGATCGGCCGCCTGGTGGCCGCGCGTGAGGATCTGAATCCACCTGCCCACGTCATCGGCGGCACCGGCAATCATCGCCTGATGCTCTTCCGGACTCAGATGAAAAGAGCAGGACGCGCTCAGCATCAAGCCGTCATCAGCGAGAACCTGCATGGCACGGCGATTCAGGCGCCGGTAGGCCTCCAGGCCCGAGCGGCGGTCCTTGCGCCGGCGAATGAACGCCGGTGGATCGACCACGACGACGTCGAAGCGCCGGCCCTCGTCGCGCAACGCTCGCAGCGCGTCGAACGCATCGCCACGGCGCAACTCGACCGTGCCCTCGACGCCATTCAACGAGGCGTTACGGGCGGCACACTCGAGGGCACTCTGCGAAGCATCCAGACACAGCACCGATGCGGCGCCCGCGCGTGCCGCCTGGATGCCGAAGCCGCCCACGTAGCTGAAGCAGTCGAGCACCGAGCGGCCGTGCGACCTCTCCGCGACGAGCGCGCGATTGCATCGCTGGTCGTAGTACCAGCCGGTCTTCTGCCCCGCGAGCGGTGCAATCTCGAACTCGGTCTCGTTCTCTCGCACGCTGACGGCTTCCGGGCAGTGACCATGGGCGACCTCGATGTATGTGTCGAGCCCCTCGAGTTTCCTGCTCGCGAGATCGTTTCGCAGCACCACCGCCGAAGGCCGGCAAAGCTCCAGCAGGGCGGCGACGATCCCGTCGCGCATGCGCTCCATGCCGGCGGTGCCGATCTGGGCGACGAGCACGTCGCCGTATGCGTCGACAACGAGTCCCGGCAGACGGTCGCTCTCGCCGTAAACCAGGCGACAGAACGGTAACCAGCCGAGCGTCTCGCGAAGAACCAGCGCCTCGGAGATCCGCGAAGCCAGCATGGCATCGTCGAGCACGCAGTCGGGCTCCGCGCTCAGCATGCGCGCGCAGATCAGCGAATGCGGATTGACATAGGCGGTGCCGAGCGGCTTACCCGAATGGCTCAGGACGTTGACGCAGTCGCCCGGCTCGAACGCCGTCAGGGGGCTGCGATCGATGGCTACCTCGTTGCTGAACACCCACGGGTGCCCGCGCTGCACGCGCCGTTCCTGGCGCCGGTGGAGATAAAGATTGGCAAGACTCATCGTGAACCGGATAATTTCGCGTTCATTTTCTGCTCACGACCATTGCTGTTGGTTAAGCATTCGACTCTGCGCGACTCGCTCTCGCTCGGCATCAATCGACGCCTATTCTACGGCTGGGTGATGCTCGGTGTCGGCGGCCTCGCCTTTTTTGCGAGCGGACCCGGACAATCGCATATCTTCAGCGTTTACGTGTCCCCTCTGAGCGATGATCTCGGTATCTCCCGTACCTCGATATCGTCGGCCTACGCGCTGGCCACCCTGGTGGCCGCATTCGGACTGCCCTACGTCGGGCGGCTGATCGACCGAATCGGGGTACGCCGGGTGGCGCTCGGCGTCGCGGTGCTGTTCGGACTCGCGGCCATCGGCTTCAGCCGCGTGGCCGGTCTGCTCGGCCTGGCGCTCGGATTCGCGGCGCTGCGCTTTCTCGGTCAGGGCTCGCTCGCGCTGAGCAGCAGCTATCTCGTCTCACAGTGGTTCAGCCGGCGACGCGGCTTCGCCCTGAGTCTCATGCCCCTCGGATTTTCGCTGAGTATGGCAGTGCACCCGCCCCTCGCCCAGTGGCTGATCGATCAGGTCGGCTGGCGCGCGTCATGGCTGTGGCTGGGTCTCGTCACCTGGGCGCTGCTGGTGCCGATGCTCGCAGTGCTGGTGCAGAACAGGCCCGAGGACATCGGGCTCGCGCCCGATGGCGAAGCGCCGAGCGGCCGTCACGAGCAGGGCCATCGGGACGCGGCTCACACGGGGCTCACGCTGCACGCTGCGCTTCGCACGCGGAGCTTCTGGATCATCGCCCTCGGGCTTTCCAGCCTGTCGATGCTCGTGACCGGAATGTTCTTTCACCAGGTGTCGGTGTTCTCGCTGCAGGGGCTCGATGCGCAGACGGCCGCGCGCGCCTTCTCGGTGTCCGCCGTGGTCATGGTGATCACCATGCCGGTTTTCGGTTACCTGCTGGATCGGCTGCCCACGCGGCCGATGTTCGCCAGCGCCCTGCTCATCATGAGCGCGGCGCTGGTGGCGCTGGCGTGGGTCGAGGACATCACCAGCATGATCCTGTTCAGTGTCGTGTTCGGCCTCGCCAATGCCGGGCTGCAGTCACATTACTCTTTCATGTGGCCACGCTACTTCGGTCGTCGCTATCTGGGCAGCATCCAGGGGGCTGCACAAACCATCGGCGTCGTGGGCGCCTCCGTCGGACCGCTGCCCCTGGGCCTCGCATTCGATCTGTTCGGACGCTATACGGGAACGCTGTACCTGCTGGCCGCGCTGCCGGTGGCCTGCGCGTTCATGCTGCTTTTCCTCAAAGCACCCAGCCTGGAGCCCGGGCGGCGTTGACGAGGCCCGAGGAGACCACGGCCGGGAGATTCCCCTTTCGACCATGCTTCCGCCGGGGTAGGCTGAGCGGTGGCGCGGAGCACGGGCGGCGGAGCACCGAGAGCGCATGGCATGACAGGAATCGAATCGAAACCTCTGCAGGTGTCCATCTGGCGGGGCAGGCACGAAGGCCGCTTTGTCGGCTACGAGGTTCCGGCCCGGGCCAACCAGACCGTGCTCGACGTCGTCACCTGGGTGCAGCGGCACAGGGAGCCCTCCCTCGCCTATCGCTTCGCCTGCCGCGTCGGCGTGTGCGGCTCCTGCGCCATGACCGTCAACGGTCGACCCCGCTGGACCTGCCGAACCCATGTGCGCAAGGTCGCGCGTGACGGCCGCCTGACCATCGAGCCGCTGCGCAACCTTCCGCGCATCAAGGACCTGGCCTGCGATCTGACACCCTTTTTTGAAAAGTGGCAGCGCGCCGGGGGGCGCTTCGAGGGCGCCGCTCACCGCGCCAGTCCGATCCCGCGCGTCGATCCCGGGAGCCGGGAGCGCCGCGCCGCCGATGCGGCCATCGAATGCATCAACTGCGCGGTCTGCTACAGCGCCTGCGACAGCGTCACCTGGAACCCGGATTATCTCGGCCCGGCCGCCTTGAACCGCGCCTGGACCCTCGTCAACGACACGCGCCACGTGAAGCGCAGCGAAATCCTCGACGCGATGGAGACGCCCGGCGGCTGCCACGCCTGCCACACCCATGGAAGCTGCGTCGAGCACTGTCCGGTCGAGCTCAACCCCACCGCGAGCATCGCAGGGCTGAAGCGGCGCGTGGCGCGTCGTCTGCTGGTGCCGGGTGACGCCTAGTGGAGACGCGCCTGTTCGTGCTGCAGCGGGCGAGCGCCATGCTCCTCGCGCCGCTCGTCGTCTGCCACCTCGCCGTCATCCTTTACGCGGTCCGCGGTGGCCTCACGGCCGACGAGATCCTGGCACGCACCCAGGGCAGCGTCGGCTGGGCGCTCTTTTATGGCGTGTTCGTGCTGGCGGTGTCACTGCACGCACCCATCGGCGTGCGCAATGTGCTCAAGGAGTGGACGCGATGGCGCGGGCGCAGTCTCGACGCGGCGATGCTCGCGCTCGCGGCCGTGCTGATGGCGACGGGCCTGCGCGCCGTGTGGGCGGTGGTGACGTGAGCACCGCGCGCCGCGACCGCCGGCACGCGGGCTACGCCGCGTTCCTCGCGCACCGTCTCTCCGGTGTGCTGCTGGCGCTCTTTCTGCCGCTGCACTTTCTCACCCTCGGACTTGCACTCGACGGTGCCCAGCAGCTCGACGCCTTCCTCGCGCTGACCGAGCTCCCCGGTGTCAAGGCGTCGGAGTGGGCGCTGGTGGTGCTGCTCGGCGTGCACCTGACGTTCGGGCTGCGCGTGCTGGCGCTCGAGCTCCTTCCCTGGCGCGGCCTGCGCAAGCACTGGATAGGCTGGGGCGCCGGTCTCGCTCTTGCGGCCGGGCTGCTGTTCGTTGCCGGTGTGACCTGAGGTGCGCATGCACACGCTCAGAACCGATGTCCTGATCCTCGGCGCGGGCGGCGCCGGCCTGCTCGCCGCTCTGCACGCCAAGCAGGCGTGTCCCGATCTGCGGGTCGCCGTCGCCGTCAAGGGACTGATGGGAAAGTGCGGCTGCACGCGGATGGTTCAGGGCGGCTACAACGTGGCCATCGCGCCCGGCGATTCCCTCGAGCGGCATTTCATGGACACCATCGTCGGCGGCAAGTGGCTGCCACGCCAGGATCTGGCCTGGCGTCTGTGCGAGGGCGCCATCGAGCGCATCGCCGAGCTCGAGAACGAGATCGGCTGCTTCTTCGATCGCAACCCCGACGGCACGCTTCACCAGAAAGCGTTTGCCGGGCAGAGCTTCGACCGCACGGTGCACAAGGGCGATCTCACCGGCATCGAGATCATCAACCGGCTCATGGAGCAGGTGTGGGCGCTCGACGTCGAGCAACTGGAAGAGCATCGCGCCATCGCGCTCATTGCGGCGCGCGACCGATCGTGTGTCGCCGGTGCGCTGCTCATCGACATGCGAAGCGGCGAGTATCGGCTGGTCGAGGCCAAGGCCGTGCTGCTCGCCACCGGCGGCGGCCCCACCATGTATCTCTATCACACGCCCTCGGGGGACAAGAGCTGTGACGGGCTGGCCATGGCACTGCGCGCGGGCCTTCGCTTGCGCGACATGGAGATGGTGCAGTTCCATCCCACCGGTCTGCTGGCGGGCGCCGAGACGCGCATGACCGGCACCGTGCTCGAGGAGGGTCTGCGCGGCGCCGGCGGCTGGCTCCTCAACGGCAACGGCGAGCGCTTCATGCACCGCTACGACGCGGCCGGCGAACGCGCCACGCGCGACGTGGTGAGTCGCGCCATCGACACCGAGATCCGGGCCGGCAACGGCACGCCCATGGGTGGCGTGTACATCCAGATGCATCATCTCGGGGCGGAGAACGTCGCGGCGCTTTTTCCCGGCATGGTCAAGCGCTGCGCCGACAGCGGCTTCGATCTCGCGGGTGGCCGCGTCGAGGTGGTGCCGACGGCTCATTACCTGATGGGGGGCGTCGAGTTCGACGCCGACTGCCGCACCGCCATACCGGGTCTGTTCGCCGCCGGCGAGGACTGCGGCGGCGTGCACGGTGCCAACCGCCTGGGCGGCAACGGCGTTGCCAACTCCACCGTGTTCGGCGGCATCGCCGGCGAGAGCATGGCCGCCTGGGCGGCACGCCGCGCCACCTGGGCCGACTGCGACGAGACCGCCGTGGAGCAGGCCATCGCCCGCGCCGAGGCCCCCTTCGCCCTGAAGCCCGGGGATCTCGGCGCGCTGCGAGAGAAGATTTGGCGCACCATGTGGGACGACGTCGGTGTCGTTCGATCCCGAGCGGCTCTGGAGCGAGGACTCGCCGCCCTCGACGAGCACGCCGAGGAGCTGCGCTCCATCGGCCTCGCCGACGGCGAACGGGCTTTCAACCTCACCTGGCACGACTGGCTCAATCTCGACAGTCTCATCACAGTGAGTCGCGTCATTGCCACTGCGGCGCTCGCACGCGAGGATTCCCGTGGCGCACACTATCGCGAGGACCACCCCGAGACCGGTGATCTGAACGCCACCCGCTACGTGCAGGTCGCTCTCGAAGGCGAGCGTGTGACGCTCGACACGGTGCCGGTGGAGTTCTCCATCGTCTCACCGGGCGAATCCCTCATCGAGGGCGAGGCGGGCGCGCCCGCGGTCGAAACCGGAGGAATGTGACCGATGATCAGCCATCAGGCCGTCGAGCAGGCGGCGTACGACATCATGACGAAAGCCGCCATCGACATTCCCGAGGACTATCTCGGTGGTATCAAGGAAATGGTCACCACGGAAAAGGCGCAGCTCTCGTGCTTCGTGCTGCAATCGATGGTGGAGAACTGGGAAGCGGCCAGCGAGGACCGGCGTCCCATGTGCGCGGACACGGGGCTGCCGCGTTACTACGTCAAGGTCGGCAACGATGCGCGCATCGAAGGCGGCTTCGTGGCCCTCGAGCGCGCGCTGCGATCGGCGACGGCGCGCGCCACCCACGACGTGCCGCTGCGCCCCAACCGCGTGCATCCCCTGTGGCGAACCGACCACAACAACAACGTGGGCATCAACGCACCGGAGATCGACTGGAGCTTCGAGCCCGACGCCGACTGGCTCGACATCACCACCGTGCACAAGGGAGGCCTGTTCGGCACCGACTACCGCATGCTGTTTCCCGGTGACGGCATCGACGGCATCAAGCGGTTCTATCTCGACACGCTGATCGCCTTCGGAAAGCGCGGTCTCGCTTGCCAGCCGGCCATCGTGGGCGTCGGATTGGGCGGCTCGAAAGACACCTCCATGGTGCTCGGCAAGCAGGCCGCGTGCCTTCGCATCGTCGGCGACCGCAACCCGGACGAGAAAATCGCGGCGCTCGAGCTCGAGCTCACCGACATCGGCAACAACATCGGCATGGGCCCCATGGGTTTCGTCGGATCGTCCATGGTGGTCGACTGTCACATAGAGGTCGGCTACACGCACACCGGCGGCATGCCCATGAGCGTGCACACCTTCTGCCTTTCATCGCGGCGTGCCACCGCCCGCCTGCACGCCGACGGCACGGTGGCCTTTCGAACCGATCCGAAATGGTTCACGCCCTACATGCGACGGGAGTCCATCGAATGGTCGACGAGCAAAGACAGCCTCAGCAAGTCCGTGTGAAAATCCCGTCACTCAGGGAAGACCTCGAGGGACTCACGCCCGGCACGGTCGTTTACCTCGACGGCGTCGTGTACACGGCACGCGAGGGCGTCTATAAGAAGGTCCTCGACGAGGGGGCGCCACTGCCGTTGGATCTCCCGGCAGTGAGCGATGCGAACTTCCACTGCTCGCCGGCGGCCGCCCGCGAGCCCGACGGCCGCTACAACGTCGGCGGCGTCACCGCCACCGCGAGCTTCCGTTTCTCCCAGTGGATGCCACAGTGGTTCGAGAAGTCCGGCGCCCGCATCATCATCGGCAAGGGCGGCATGTCGGCGGACGATTACCGGAATCTGTTCGTGCCCGCGGGTGCCGTCTATCTGACCACCGTCGGGTACGGCACCGGTGCACTGCTCGGACGCGGCATCAAGCGCGTGCGCGACGTCTTCTGGCTCGAGGAGCTCGGCATCGCCCAGGCCATGTGGGTGTTCGAGGTCGAGAACTTCGGTCCCTTTCTCGTCGACAGCGATCTCCAGGGCAACAGTCTCTTCGAGCAACATACCCGTCAGATCAACGCGCGCCTCGGCGAGGTCTACGCAGGCCTCGGGCCGCCCGCCCTCGGGCGCTTCGGCGAGACCGACGATCGCAGCGACGAGCTCGTTTGAGACGAGATCCTCGTCAGCGCAGACTTTCCAGCAATGCGCTCGCATCGCGAAGGTCGGCGGTGTTGTGGCCTTCCTGGAAGAAGCCGTAGATCGGCGCCAGCAATTTCCTTGCCTCGCTGGTCTTTCCCCGCTTTTGCCAGAGTCCGGCGAGTCCAACCGCGGCTCGAAGCTCGAGCGACTTCGCACCCTGCCGACGTGCACATTCAATGGCAGCCTCGAAGCAATCCTCCGCCTGAAGGTCGTCTCCCCGGGCACGCAGCAGGTCGCCGTGAACGCGGTGCACGATAGATTCCCAGCGTCGCTCGCCGGATTGCTCCAGAATCGCCAATGCCTGTGCGACGACGTCGAATCCGGCCTCGAAGTCGCCGGTGTGCTGCAAAAGCTCCGCAAAAATCGCGAGATAGTAGACCTGACGGTACTTGAGGCCCTTTTCGGTACGCTCCTCCAGAGCCCGTTGCACCATCTCGATTCCAGTGCGTTCTTCACCCGCCATCCCGTTCGCCCAACCGAGCATCACGTCTCCATTGTTTCGCCACACCTCCAACCCGAATTTCGCGCTCGTCGCAATGAGTTCCCGCGCGTAGCGAAGAACTTCCGCCGGCTCCCGACGAAATTGGTGCACCATAGCCGCGCCGGCTTGCGCCTGTGCGAGACTCAGTGGATGGGAGAGTGCTTCACCAAGTTTCACCAACGACCGGGCGGCAACGACCGCCTGGTCCGGATACCCGGTGAACCACTTGTGATACGCGACGTGCACTTGAGCGCATATTCCGGGGTCGTGGTCTCCGTAGAGGTACGCGCTCTTGTGATGTTGGTCGATATCGTAAAGAGCCAGACCTTGCTCGACGTGCTCGAGGCACGCCGAGTTGTTGCCCAGATAGCCCTCGGTGGTCCACGCCGCGTGATGCCCTTGCAGCAGATAGACCGAATCCGAGAGCTGGCCGCCGAGCGCGACCACCTCGTCCGCGGTGCGACGGGCCGCATCAAACTGGCCACTTACCTGGTAGTGCATCCATAGCCCCCAGGTAGCGATGAACTTCTGCTCGGGCTCACCGACCAGGTCGCTCAGCTCGCGGGCCCGGCGATAGGCCTTCGCCACCTCGCTTGAGGCCGAGCCCTTGATATTCATGAGCGCGGGTCCGAGCGTGATCTGCAACCGAAGCTCACAAGCGGCGCGCTCGGCAGGATCGTTCAGCTCGTCGACGAGGCCGAGCGCCTTGGTGATGTGGGCGACGGTCTCTGTCATCGCGAAGCGCTCCGACGCCCTCTGACCCGCCTGGTGCCAGTATTGCACCGCCGGCTTCACGAGCCCGGCTTCGGTGAAGTGATGAGCAAGAACCTCGGGCTCGATCTGCGTCACCTCCGGACGGCATTGCTCGATCGCCCGCGCCACACGTTCGTGCAGCTCGCGTTTCGTTTCCCGCAACAGGCTCTCGTAGGCGGCATCCCGGACCAGGGTGTGCTTGAACGAGAACGCCGCCGATGAACCGGAACCTCGTCGAAACACGAGATCCGCGTTTTCCAGCTCACTCAGGCATTTTTCGAGACGGTCGGGCGAAAGGTCGCAAGCGGTCGAGAGCGTCGAGTAGTCGAACTCCCGGCCGATGACGCTTGCGAGCTGCGCGAGCGGTTTACCCGAACCGAGCTGATCGAGACGAGACATCAAGGAGTCCTGCAGAGTTTCGGGGATATACGGCCTATGAGCGCCGCGTTTCGAATCACCTTCCGTTCCTCTTGCCAGCCGTTCGGATTCGATGACCGTGCGCGTCAGCTCCTCGAGGAAGAGTGGTACGCCATCCGATTTGGCGATGACTTCCTCCAATACGTCCGGTGGCATCGCCATCGTTCCGGCGAGCTGCGCAATCAATTTTCCGCTCACTCGCCGGGTCATGCGGTTCATCGCCATCAGTGTCACGTGCGCTTGCCCGGTCCACGACGAAACGAACTCCGGCCTGAAGGTAACGATAAGAAGCACGCGCAACGATTCCACCCGATCGACGATTCGGTCGAGAAACTCGCGGGTCGACGGATCGATCCAGTGCACGTCCTCGAAGACACAGAGAACCGGTTGCTTGCGGGATAAGCCTTCGAGTTGATGAACGAGAGCGGCGAGCGTCTGCTCCCTTCGCGCCTTCGCGTCCGGCTCGATTTTCGTAAAGTCGTCACCCGTCGGAATCGAGAGGAGGGCTGCGAGGGCCGGAAGATCGTTGTCCAGATCCTCCGTCGACTCGAAAAGCAGTCTTCTCAGCTTTTCGAGCTTGTTGTGTGGCTCGAGGTGTGGGCTTAGTCCGGCCGCCCGCTCCAGCTGCGCGATGATCGGGAATAGCGCGCTGTGCGAATGATAGGGTGAGCACTGGTAGCCGAGGTATGTGTGTGGCTCCGCCGCGATTCGGTAACCGAGCTCCTGCGTCAGTCTCGATTTGCCGATTCCCGGCTCACCGGAAATCAGCACAACCTGGCCCTCCCCGTCCCTGGCGCGCTCCCAACGACGCAGGAGCGCGGTCGTCTCGTCTTCGCGACCGATGAGCGGTAAGAGTTGCTGTCCACGCGTCGCTTCGAATCGGCTGGCCGCGAGTCCCTCGCCCACCACCTGTGAAACCCGGACCGGTGCAGGCAAACCTTTCACTTCGCGAAGCCCGAGATCCCGATACTCGAGATTACCGCCGGTCAGACGCCGGGTGCTTGGTGCGACCACCACGGTATTGGGCTCAGCGAATCCCTGCAGCTTTGCCGCAAGGTTCGGCGTCTCGCCAACCACGGCGCTTTCCTGGGACACTCCCTCGCCGATGAGATCCCCGACCACCACGCGACCGGTCGCAATCCCGACGCGAACCGCCAGCTCGACCCCCTTCGCCCGGCCTACGCCGGCGTTGAGCTCTGTGATCGCGTCTACGATACGCATCCCTGCCCGCACCGCGCGCTCGGCATCGTCTTCGTGAGCCTGGGGGTATCCGAAATAGGCAAGAACGCCGTCACCCATGTAACGAGCGACGAAACCGTCGAAGCGCTCGATTGCGGTCTTGGCCGCATCCTGATAAGCGCGATTCACGTCGCGCATATCTTCCGGGTCGAGCGTCGCGGCGAGCGCGGTCGAGCTCGCCAGGTCGCAGAACATCACCGTCAGCTGGCGACGTTCGGCGTCGGCGGACGGAGCTTGCGGAGTAGGTGCCGTCGGAGGTTCGCCGAGTTGCTCACCACAGCTCCCGCAAAACTGCCAATCGGGATCGACCCCGGCTCCGCAGCCCGGGCAGCGGCGCTCCAGCTTCGTCCCGCAACGGACACAAAATCGGGCGTCTTCGCGATTGTCCGTTTCACAGCTCGGGCAACGCACCACCGTCTACCCTTGGAGTAATGTCATTTCAGCATCCGCGTCCACGCACGGAAGAGATAAGGCCTGAGGTCGAAACGTCTGGCGCTCGTACCGGCCCAATCAGCAACAGACTGACGACCAGGGCCATCCCACCAAAGAGCACAGTGCAATTTCCGTCCACGCAATTCATGGTGAGTCCCCGTTACGATTCGACGATGTTTTCCGATCGCCAAACTACTCCAGAAGCCGCTGTTTATCTAGACAACGTGTGCGCACCATGCCCTGGCGCGAAGAGTTCAGCCGGCTCGACGAGACCAACGACCGCCGACGACAAACCGTGTTCTAATGGGCGCCGACATGACCGAGCAACAAGGTTACGACGTGGTGGTCATCGGCGCCGGCGTGGTCGGCTGTGCCGTCGCGCACGCGCTCGTCGCGCGCAGGATGCGGGTGGCCATCGTCGAAGCCGGCCGCATCGGTCACGGAACGAGCGGCAACACGTTCGCCTGGATCAACGCCACCTCGAAGACCAGCGACGAGGCCTATCACCGCTTGAACGCACTCGGCGCGGAGCTCTATCGCGAGCTGGCCCGGGAGTGGGGCGATCGACGCATCGGCATGCACCGCACCGGCATGCTCGAATGGTCCAGCCCCGACGATGTCGCGCGGCTCGCTTCCATGCGCGCCGCGGCCGAGCAGCTCGAGCGGTGGGGATACCCGGTCGCATGGGTCGGACGCGACGCGCTCGCCGCCATGGAGCCCCACGTGCGCTTCGAGGACGGCGCCGAGGGCCTCCACGCCGTGGCCGACGCATGGCTCGATGTAGCCACCTTCCTCGCCTTTCTCGCCGAACGGCTGCGGGCGGACGGCGCACGCGTGCTCGAGGGCTGCCGGGCGCGCGAGCTCGTCATGGACGATGAAGGCAGGGTGCTCGGCCTCGAAACCGACGAAGGCCGCCTGCATACGCAGCACGTCGTGGTCGCGACGGGCGCGGACACCGCGGACGTGCTCACCGCGCTCACCGGCTACGACGCATTCGCCGCGCGCTTTCCCCTGCGCCGGGCGGCGGGTCTTCTGGTCACAACGCCTGAAGAACCGTCACACCGTCTCACCCGCCGTATTCTCTACACCTCGCACGCCAGTCACCTGCACATTCGCGAGACCGCGGCAGGCGGGCTCCTCATCGGTGCCGACGACACCGACGGGCGCATTTCCGATGACGACTCGGAAGACGCGGTGAAGCGCGCGGCGTTCGATCTTCTCGAGCGGGTGCGCAGCATCATTCCGAATTTCGCCGGCGGCGCGCTGCTCGATCGCTGCCGCCTCGGCATCGGTGTGCGTCCCATGCCTGCAGACGGCATGTCCATCGCCGGCCCGGTGCCGTCGGCCGACGGCCTGCATCTCGCCGTCACCCACAGCGGTGTCACGCTGGCACCGGCGCTCGCGACCCTCATCGCCGACACCATCGAGAGCGGCGAGCTATCGCCGCGCCTCGCACCTTTCGGACTCGGGCGCTTTCAGACCATCGCCTGATAGCGCGAAGCTGTTATCCTGCCGATTGCCCAAAGCATTCGCTGCTGGAGGAAATCCGCTGATGAGAGTTTTGACGAGAACCTGTCTGCTGGCGTTGCTCGGTGTATCGTCGCTGCCCGGCTTCGCGGCGGAAGAGCCTGCTATCGTCGAGCTCAGAGTGCTGGCGCCCGATATCGCGCACCGCATTGTACGCGCGGCCGTGGAGGACTGCGCCCGGCGGAACTACAAGGTCTCCGCTTCGGTCGTCGATCGCAACGGCAATCTGTCTGCGTTCTTACGCGACCCGCTCTCGGGCCCGCACACCATCAAGATCAGCCAGCGAAAAGCATTCACTGCCGCGACGACGCAGAGGCCGACCAGCGGGCTGTTGTCACGCACGGACTTGAGCTTTGCACCCGACATGCTGCTGATCGTCGGCGCCGTGCCCATCAGCTTCAACGGCCACTTCTATGGCGGTGTCGCGGTATCCGGCGCGACGCCGGAGGTGGACGAGAAGTGCGCGCAAGCGGGTATCGAAGCGGTGTCCGAAATCATGGAGTTCGTCGAGTAGTCGCGCCGGCGCCCGTCTGCTGTGCATGAGCCGCCATCGCGTCCCCCACCCGGGCCGGGTCGGGCGGATTCGAGACCGCCGCAGGCCGCCTGCTCACCGCGCCAGGGGCGCCCCGGCAACAAACAGCCATAAGAGCGTCCGCGTCCCGACGCCCTGCCTGCGCGCGGCTCCTTGCGGCGCGGCGGAAGAAAATTCGCCAGGCGGTTACAAATCGCGACACCGCGACGAACCCTGTTCCCGGCTCGCGGCTCGGGCACCCGTCGTTGATGCCACCCTCCCCTCGAGCGGCGGCCCCGCGCGCGTGGCGCGTGAGAACCGCATTCGTATGTGCCGGCACAAAATGCATGATTGTGCCACCCCGAGATATCCGGTAGCGTTACGTTCGTCACGTCATGTAAGCAACCCTTACACGGGTCTGTGCACTCCGTCACTGAAACGAAGGCACCGATGACGTGTCCTATGCCCCACTGCCAAATAGGCCAAACGCCCGCGTCCGCCTGCGTGGCACTCAACACCTCGGCTTGGGGGGCCGGGGTCGGAGGGGTTAGCAATGGGATCGATCCGCGCCCGGTCGGAGAGCGTGTCTTCGTGTCGTGTCTCGCCACGCACGTTCGTGGCTTGGTTTTTCCTGTGCCTGGGGGTCCTGGCGGTGCCGGTCGGCGCCCAGCCGCCCACCGGGCAGCCGCCCGCGCAGGCCGCCATCGACGCC
>JABAOE010001520.1_pt1 | contig 24012 bp, 25 predicted proteins | sample 7062141 | NCBI WGS metagenome assembly JABAOE01 (sample SAMN14538627, study PRJNA623070) | marine sediment metagenome | biome: marine biome [ENVO:00000428]; feature: marine pelagic biome [ENVO:01000023]; material: deep marine sediment [ENVO:00002113] | place: India: Gulf of Khambhat ... | reverse complement strand
CCATCGTCGTCAGCGGCCGGTCGTAGGGCAGGTCCCGGATGATCGTGTACCGCGGCCCGCAGTTGGTGCAGTTGATGAAAGGGTAACGGTAGCGGCGATCGCCCGGCGAGAGCAGTTCGCGGCGACAGTCCGCGCACATGAAGTAATCCGGCGGAACGAATATCAGGGGCTTGTCCGTCGGCTCGCTGTCACGGATCGTGAACTGCCGGTACTGTTCTCGCTCCTCCTCACCCGGGATCGACTCGCGTGTGTCGATCACCGGTTCGGCAAGCGGCGGGGCCGCCTCCACGAGGTCGCGCTCGAAGCGGGCCAGGTCATCGCGGTGACCGGCGACGCAGATCTCGACCGCGCCGGTCCGGTTTCTGACCCAGCCCGACAGCCGCAGTCCTCGCGCGAGTCGGTATACGAACGGCCGGAAGCCGACGGCCTGGACATGGCCGGTGACGATCAGCCGCGTCCCCGCAAACGCCGCAGTCGCGCCTTGCTCGGCCGCTTCGCCGCTATTCATCGTTGGGGTCAAACGCTTCGCGCGGACCGGCTCGTGGCGAACGCGTTATCGCGAATCCCGCCGGCCCACCAGACCCGGCACGCACCCTCGTCGGAAACCATGCACGGGCCGATCGGATGCCGGGGCGTGCAGGCCGCGCCGTAGAGCCGGCATTCGTTCGGATAGATCTTGCCCAGCACGACGCGCGCGCAGTCGCAGCCCGGCGGCATTTCGCCGGCGCGCTTGCGCGCGGCGTCTACCGGCAACCGGAATCGCACCGAGGCGTCGCAATCGCGAAATTCCGCGGACAGCGCGAACCCCGACCCGGGTATCGTGCCAATGCCGCGCCACGTCGCATCGACCACGTCGAAGCAGCGCGCCAGCAATGCTTTGGCCTGCGAGTTGCCGCCGGGCTGCACGGCCCGCGGATAACAGTTGACCAGCCGGCATTCGCCGTTGACGAACTGGTGCAAGACCGCGTAGGTCGCGGCCAGCAGGCTGTCCGGGTCGAACCCGGCGACGGCGGCGGGAATGCCGTGGTCGCGCGACACGAACTCCCATTCTTCGGCACCCATGACCGTCGAGACGTGGCCAGGCGCGATCAGGGTGTCGAAGCCGGGCGCGTCGGAAGCGAGGAGCATGGCGACGGCCGGCCACGTCAGCCGGCCCGACAACAGGATGGACAAATTCTCCGGGACGCCCTCGGCCAGCATGGCGGCCACCGGCGCCATCGTGGTCTCGAAACCGGCCGCGAAGAAGACGACTGCGCGGTCGGGGTCCCGCTCGGCTATTTGCCGGGCCTCGATGGGGCTGGCGATCGGGCGGACGTCCGCGCCGGCGGCTTTCGCCTGTTCGAGGGACCGTGGTTCCCGTTTCGGCCCGTTGACCGGTACCCGCAGCATGTCGCCGAAGGCGACCAGCGTGACCGGTTCGCGCAGCGCAATCTGGATCGCTGCGTAGACGTCCTCTTCCGGGCAGATGCAGACGGGACAGCCGGGGCCCGGAATCAGTTCGACACCGGGCGGCAGTGCGCTGCGGATGCCGGCGTGGGTGATCGTTCGCTCATGGCCCCCACAGACATTCATGACCCGGACCGTGTCGGGCAGCTCTAGCGAGCGGATCCGCTCGAGGCACTCCGCCGCGCGCTCGTTACGTCCCATCGACGGCCTCCTCGTTGCTCCGGGCCCGGTGCAGCCGCGGGCCGTCGGACTCGATACGCGGCCTGCGGTTGCGACCCGCGCGCAGCTCCAGCCGGTGCGCGTCGAGTCCGTCCGCGAGCCACGCGACCCAGTCCTGCATGCCGGCACCGGCTCGGGCCGATATCTTTTGGCAGTGCGTCGTACTCGCCAGCCCTCGCACATAGTCCTGTGCACGCCGCGAGCTAAATTCCGGGAGGTGCGCGGCGAGATCCATCTTCGTGAGCAGCACGAGGTCGGCAGCCCGGAACATCACGGGGTACTTCAGGGGCTTGTCATCGCCTTCCGGCACGGACAGCAGCGTGACGTTCAGGTGCTGGCCGAGGTCGAAACTGGCGGGGCACACCAGGTTTCCGACGTTCTCGATGAACAGGATGTCGATCTCGTGCAGGTCGAGTTCCCGCAGCGCACCGGCGATCATCGCCGCGTCGAGATGACACGCGTTACCGGTCGTGATCTGCGCCGCGCGCAGCCCGGCCCGGCGCACGCGCTCTGCGTCGTTCTCCGTGGCGAGATCGCCCGCGATGACGGCGACGCGCAGGTCGTCCGGTAGCAGCCGCGCCGTCTCTTCGAGCAGCGTGGTCTTGCCCGCGCCCGGGGATGACATCAGGTTGATCGCGAGGATGTCGTGGCGGCCCAGCGTATCGCGGATGTCGGCCGCCCGGGCGTCGTTGGCGGACAGCAGCGCAGCCATGACCTCCAGGGTACGGGTGTCCGGCGTCGCCGTCCTCGAATCGGTGGTCTCGGCACAACCGCAGGTCTGGCACATGACGTTCCCCGTTCGTTCCGAATGGCTAATGCAGCAGCGGTGCCGTCTCGAGCTCGAGCCGCGCGAGCAGCAGCTCGTCGCCGCTGACGAGCGTCGTGCGCCAGTTGCCGCACAGCGGGCAGACGAGACGACTGGCCGCGACGGCGGACTGCCGGTCGCAGTCCGGGCAGTGCACGACCAGCGGTACCTCCTCGAACAGCAGATCCGCCGTCTCCGCGATCGTCCCGGCGCGCGCGATCTCGTATGCCTGCTCGAGCAATGGCCGTTCGATCCCGGACAACGGGCCGACGCACACGATGATCGCGCTGACGCTGACCGCGCGGTGCTGCTCCGCGAGTGTCTCGACCTGTTCGATCAACGCCTGGCAAACGGCTAGCTCATGCATGGTGGGCGATGACCTCGTCGAGCAGTTTCCATGACGCGGCCGCTTCTTCGGGCGGGATCTTCTGGATCGCGTAACCGACGTGGACGAGCACGTGGTCGCCGGGGGCGAGGTCTTCTCCCTGCAGCATGAACAGGCTGATGTCGCGTGTCACGCCCTTCGCCTCGCAGACGGCATTGAATCCGTCGATACGCGCGATCTGCATCGGGATCGCAAGGCACATCGATCAATGTCCCCCAGTGTGCTCCTGATTGACACTATACGCCTTCCAACTCGCTGACGCGCTTAGGTAAATGTCCGTATTGGACCTGGTCCAACTGTCGGTTATACAGGTAAGCAGGGGTAGAAGGCTCGGCGGCCGGAGCTTCGCTCGACAGTCGGGAACCACAACATGAACCGGTTTCTCGTGCTGGCCATCGGTAACACGCTGCTGTCCGACGACGGCGCGGGTGCCTTCGCGCTCCGCCGGTTGCAACAGGGCCCGAAGCTGCCCCCCGACGTGCGACTGGTCGATGGCGGCACGCTGAGCTTTTCGCTGGCGGCCGAGCTGGATGACTGCGACGGTCTGATCGTCGTCGACGCTTCGCGCTTCGGCGCCAAACCCGGTTCTCTGCGTTGTTTCAGCGGCATCGAGATGGATGCGCAATTGCAGCGGCGCGGCCGCAGCGTGCACGAGGTCGGGCTGTCCGACGTTCTCGACATGGCCCGCCTGACCGGCGCATTGCCGGCGAGGAGGGCGCTGATCGGCATCGAGCCGGCTGTCGTGGACTGGGGCGAGACGCTGTCGCCCGAGGTCGCCGCCGCGTTGCCCGAGGCCACCGCGCGGGTCCTGGAGCTGTTGCACGAATGGCGCGGCGCGGTCGCCGCGTCGCCCGGCGACGCGCGAACGCCTGTCAGTGGATTCGCGTCGTGACCGGGCTGGGGGACATCGCGGTCTCGGTCGAGCAGGCCACCGGCAACGTCCTCCCGCTGCTGCACGAAGTCCGCCACGCGCTCGAGCGTCTCGTCGATAGCGGCGAGCCGACGATCATCGACCTGCGCGGCATCCCCCTCGCCCCCGGCGAAGAAGACGCTCTCGAGAATGCGCTGGGCGAAGGCGAGGTCAGCGCGCACCTCAATGCGCTCGGTCCGAGCGTCGTCAAGGAAACGGCGATACCGGGTGTCTGGCTGGTCACGCACCGGAACGCGGAGGGCGAGATATCTGGGCGGTATATCGAGATTACGAAGATGCCGGCGATCCTGGAATCCCAGGATGTCGACATCCTGCGTGGTGTTGCGGAACTCGGCGAGCGCCTCGGCGGGGCGAACGCACAAGACGAGGAGTGATGAAAGATGGCACGAATCGAGACATTGGGTGAAGCGCTGGCGCGGCGGGGTGTATCGCGGCGCGGGTTCCTGAAGTTCTGTGCGGCGACCACCTCGATGATGGCACTGCCGCCGAGCATGATTCCGCGGGTCGCGGCGGCCCTGGAGGCGGCGAAGCGACCATCGGTGATCTGGCTGTCGTTCCAGGAGTGCACCGGCTGCACGGAGTCGGTGACCCGTTCGGATTCGCCGACGCTGGAGGGCCTGATTTTCGACGTGATCTCGCTCGACTATCACCACACGCTGCAGGGCGCATCGGGTTATGGGGCCGAGCTGTCGCGCGAACAGGCGATGGAAGAGAACTGGGGCAACTACCTGGTCGCCGTGGATGGCTCGATACCGCTGGACAATCCGGGTTACTCGACGATCGCGGGCGTCAGCAATCTCGACATGCTGCGGGAGACCGTGGAGGGTGCGGCGGCGATCGTCGCGATCGGCACCTGCGCGGCCTTCGGCGGCATTCCGCACGCGAATCCGAACCCGACCGGCGCGGTTGGCGTCTCGGAAATTATCAAGGACAAGCCGATCATCAATGTGTCCGGCTGTCCGCCGATCCCGGTCGCGATCACCGGCGTCCTGGCGCAGTACCTGACCTTCGGCGCGCTGCCGGAAATGGATGCCCTCGGCCGGCCGAGGGCGTTCTTCGGCCAGAGCATCCACGATCGGTGTTACCGGCGGCCGTTTTACGAGAAGGGACAGTTCGCGGAGACGTTCGACGATGAAGGCGCGCGCGCGGGCTGGTGCCTGTTCAAGCTCGGGTGCAAGGGGCCGATCGCCTACAACGCGTGCGCGACGGTGAAGTGGAATTCCGGTACGAGTTTCCCGATCGAGGCCGGCCATCCGTGCCTGGGGTGCTCGGAACCGAACTTCTGGGACAAGGGCGGGTTCTACCAGCCGATCTCGGAGGTCGAATGGGGCGGCTGGGCGCAACTCGGCACCGCCGCGGCCGCGGGCGCGGCCATCGGCGCGGCGTCTGCGCTCGCCGCGCGCAGCAAACAGAGAAAGGCTAGGGAGGAAGAGGCATGACACTGCTCGACTTCGCGCGCGGCCCCGCCATCCAATGGGCCTTCGTCATCTTCGCCATCGGCATCACCTGGCGCCTGGTCGGCACGTTCCTGCTGTACCGGGACCGCCAGAGCGCTCCGGCGCGCCGCGACACGCCCGTCACTGACGGCGTCCGCGCGATCGTCATGCGTTCGGTGCCGCCGCACGAGCTGGAGAAGAACATCGTGTTCCAGCACATCACCGGCTACGTCTGGCACATCGGTTTCTTCGTGACGATCCTGTTCTTCGGGCCGCACATCCCGTGGCTGAAATCGATACTCGGCTTCGGCTGGCCGACGTTGCCGAATGAGGTCATCACCTTTGTCGGCGCCATTACCATCGCCGTGTTGATCACGCTGATGGTGCGGCGGATGCTGCACCCGGTGATGCGAGTGATCTCGACGGCGGACGATTACATCAGCGTCGTCGTGACGATTCTGCCGCTGCTGACCGGCTTGATTTCGTACGCCAACATCGGCTTCGACAAGGAGACCAACCTCGCGCTGCACGTGCTGAGTATCGCCCTGGTGCTGGTCTGGTTCCCGTTCGGCAAGCTGATGCATTTATTCCTGTCGTTTCCGACCCGTTACAAGGCAGGCGCCGACTTCGGGCGCAAGGGGGTGCTGGGATGAACGCACGAGCAGAATCAGTTGCGAGATTTCAGCAGATCACGGCGGGCCTCGCCGGTCGTGCCAAGGCCCCGGTCGGCTCGGACGGCGAGCGCGTCGAGCGCGCCAAGGCCGCGTTTCGCCGGCGCCTCAACGCCGGCATGGCGATGAACCTGGAGTGCTGCCTGCACTGTGGCATGTGCGCGGAAGCCTGTCACTTCTATGAGAGCACGCAGGAATCGACTTACGCGCCGATCCACAAGGTCGCGCCGCTGCGGCGGTTCTACCTGCGCGAGCTGGCCCCGCTGCGCTGGCTGAACCGGATTTTCGTCCGCGATACGAACATGTCTGAACTCGAGGAGTGGCAGCCGCTCGTGTTCGACGCCTGCACCGAATGCGGCCGCTGCGACATGATCTGTCCGATGGGCATCGAGATTTCGCCGATGATCGGCGTCATGCGCGAAGCCCTGACCGAGGCCGGCCTGATGCCGGCCGAACTCGCGGGTGCCGGCGCCGAGCAAGTGGAGGACGGCAGGGTGCTCGGCGCGGACGCCGCCAAGCTCGATGCCGTGGTCGCGCGACTGCGCGGGCAGGGCGTCGACGTGCCGGTCGACAAGGACCGGGCCGACGTCATGGTGCTGACGACCGCGCTCGAACTCGAGCTGTGGCCGGATGCGCTGGCCGCGATGGCCAGGGTCATCAGCGCGACCGGCGCGAACTGGACGCTGCGGCGCGCGGCGTTCGAGGCCTCGGGATTCGAGTATTTCTCGGGCAACGAGAGGGCGCGTCGCGCCGCGACGAAGCAGATCATCGACGAGGCCAGGGCCTGCGGCGCCAAGACGCTGATCGTGCCCGAATGCGGACACGCGTATCCCGCGCTGCGCTGGAAGGCCGCCAACGATCTCGGCGAGCCGCTGCCCTTCGAGGTACTCGCGATCTCCGAGTTCATCGGGCGGGAGATCGATGCGGGCCGCCTGAAACTGAAGAAGGCCCCAAACGGGTCGAGCGTGACGTATCACGACCCGTGCAAGATCGGCAGGCTCGGCGGGGTGATCGACGAGCCCCGGGTCGCGCTGAACGCGCTCGGCGTCGAACTCCGCGAGATGGGATCGCATGGCAAGACGCAATATTGCTGCGGCGGAGGCGCCGGCGTCATGCTGATCGAGCGGGCGGCGCCGCTGCGCAAGCGGGCCTTCGAGATCAAGATGCGGCAGGTCGAGGATTCCGGCGCGGATGCGGTCGTGACGTCGTGCGAGAGCTGCCGGATGAACTTCGCCATCGGCGCCGAGAGCTACAACTGGCAGAAACAGATCAGGAGCCTGGTCGAAATGGTCGCGGATAACCTGGAGGGAGAGACCTCATGAACGCACGGGTCGTGGTCGATCCTATCACGAGGATCGAAGGGCACCTGCGCATCGAGGCGCAGATGAAAGGCGATGTCATAGAGAGCGCTTATTCGTCGGGCACGATGGTGCGGGGTATCGAAATCATCTTGCGCGGGCGCGATCCGCGCGACGCCTGGGCATTCACGCAGCGCATTTGCGGCGTCTGCACGCTGGTCCACGGCATCGCCTCCGTGCGTGCCGTCGAGGACGCGCTCGACTACGAGATACCGCCGAACGCCAACCTCATCAGGAACCTGATGATCGGCGCGCAGTACATCCACGACCACGTGATGCACTTCTATCACCTGCATGCGCTGGACTGGGTTGACGTCGTGTCGGCGCTGTCGGCCGATCCGGCCGCTACGGCCCAGCTGGCGCAGTCCATCAGCCCGTATCCGAAATCATCGCCGGGCTACTTCGCCGATACGCAGAAGAAGGTCCGCGAATTTGTCGAGGCTGGACAGCTCGGCATCTTCCGCAATGCGTACTGGGGCCATCCGGCGTACAAGTTGCCGCCGGAGGCCAACCTGATGGCGGTCGCGCATTACCTGGACGCGCTGTCCTGGCAACGCAGCGTGGCCCGCATACTCACGATCTTCGGCGGCAAGAATCCGCATCCGAATTTCCTGGTCGGCGGCGTGCCGAGCGCGATCGACCTGAACTCCGATTCGGCCATCAACTCGAAACGCCTGGCCCAGGTCAAGGAGATCATCGACGAGATGCGGATGTTCGTCGACCAGGTGTATGTGCCGGATACACTCGCGGTGGCCGGCTTCTACAAGGACTGGGGCGCCCGGGGCGAAGGGGTCGGCAACTTCCTGTGTTTTGGCGATCTGCCGGAGACCGGGATGAATGACCCGTCCAGCTACCTGTTCCCGCGCGGCGCGATTCTGAATCGCGACCTCGGCACGGTCCACGAGATCGACATGCATGCCGAGGAAGAAATCCAGGAGTACGTCGCGCACTCCTGGTATGAGTACAGCACGGGCAAGGACAGCGCGCTGCATCCGTACGACGGCCAGACCGAGCTGAACTACACCGGCCCGGAGCCGCCCTATGAGCAGCTGGACGTCGCGAATGAGTATTCCTGGCTGAAATCCCCCCGGTGGAAGGGCAATGCGATGGAGGTCGGGCCGCTCGCGCGCGTGCTGATGCTGTACGCGACCGGTCACGAACAGGCAAAAGAACTCGTCGGCTACACGTTGTCGACACTGGATGTGCCGGTCGGCGCGCTGTTCTCGACCCTCGGACGCACGGCGGCGCGGACATTGGAAACGAAGATTCTGGCCGATACCATGCAGACATGGCTGGACAACCTGATCGCCAATATTCGCGCGGGCGACACGAAGACCCACAACGAGACGCTGTGGGAGCCGTCGAGCTGGCCGCGGCGGGCTCGGGGTGCGGGTTATACGGAGGCGCCGCGGGGCGCGCTGGCGCACTGGATCGTCATCGAGGACGGCAAGATCGCGAACTACCAGGCGGTGGTTCCGAGCACGTGGAACGCCGGGCCACGCGACGCCAGCGGGCAGCCTGGGCCATACGAGGCGGCGCTGGCGGGGCACAGCCTGCACGATCCGAAGCAGCCGGTGGAAATACTGCGGACCATACACAGTTTCGACCCGTGCATCGCCTGTGCGGTGCACGTCACGGATCCCGACGGCAACGAACTCGTCGAGGTCAAGGTCTGCTGAACGCGGGCCGAGCCCAGCCCGCCCGCGACAGGCTGCGCCGCGCCAGGCGGCATCGCGCGCTCGTTCTCGCTGCGGTTTCGCTGATGCCAGCCGTCGGACTGGCGGACGAAGCGCTTCACTCCGATCCCATAGCACCGGTCATTCTCGGCGTGACCGCCATCCTGTTCTTTGCGATCGTCGGTCGGTTCGTGGCACGTCAGGTCAAGCAGCCGGCAGTCGTCGGCGAGCTGCTAATGGGCATCGTGATAGGCCAGCTGGGATACTTTTTTGGGCTGGACCTCGTGATCCTGTTGCGTGAAGTCCCGCAGGTATTCGACGTCATGAGCGGCGTGCCGACGGCGACGATGTTCGACGGCGAGACGGCGCAGCGAATCAACCGGATTCTCAACCGCCCCGACGGCGGCGTGTTGATGCAGGTCGCTCACACGGTCGACGTGTTCTCGCGTTACGGCGTGATCTTCCTCTTGTTTCTCGTCGGCCTCGAGAGCAGCGTCGAGGAAATGCGCCACGTCGGCGCGGAATCGGTGCGGGTCGCCGTGATCGGCGTCGTCGCTCCGTTCGCGATGGGATTCGGCGCGATGTACTTCCTGATGCCCGGGGCCTCGCCGAATACCAACATGTTCATCGCGGCGACGCTCGGTGCAACGAGCGTGGGCATCACCGCGCGCGTATTGCGCGAGTTGAAGAGGGAGCACTCGCGCGAGGGGCAGGTTATCCTCGGTGCGGCGGTCATGGACGATATCCTCGGCCTCGTGATACTCGCCATCGTCAGTGGGATCGTCGTGTCCGGCGGGGTCGACGTCTTCAACGTTGCGCGGACAATCTTGTTGTCGGCCCTGTTCCTGGGCGGCGCGGTCTATCTCGGTCCGCACATGCTTCGGGTCACGATCAACGTCCTCGGACGCCTCGACCTCGTCGAGGCGAAGATGTTCACGTCGTTCCTGTTCGTCATGGTGCTGGCGTGGATTGCGAACCTCGCCGGGCTGGCGACGATCGTCGGCGCGTTTACCGCGGGCCTGATATTGCACGACGAGTTTTTCGAGGACGTCTTCGATCCCGTCGAGTACGTCTCGATCAAGGACCTGATCCAGCCGCTCGAGGTCATACTGGTGCCGATCTTCTTTATCCTGATGGGCATGCAGGTCAAGCTCGAGAAACTTAACGACCCTGAAGTGCTGATTCTGGCGGCCGGGCTGATCGCCGCCGCCATCGTCGGCAAGGTCGTCTGCGGCCTCGGCGCCGGCAAGGGGAGTCGGAAACTGGCCATCGGCTTCGGCATGTTGCCGCGAGGCGAGGTCGGGCTGGTATTTGCGTCGATCGGCAAGACGCTCGGCGTGATCAGCGATACCCTGTTCTCCGCGATCGTCGTGATGGTGATCGTCACCACGCTGATGGCGCCGGGGCTGCTGAAATGGGCGCTGCAGGCGCCTGCCCGATCCGAGTCGGGCGACCGGTAGACGGCGCGAGGGCGGCATAATTGCGCCATGTACGTATCGTCAGCGGGGGTGGCGAAAACTAGTATTTTAAGCGGTGTCGGACGATTGCCGTCCGTGACCGACAGCAAGAGGGGCGAATATGACCATGAACACAAGGACCATGTCTGCCGTCATCGCGATGGCACTGCTGACGATTTCCGGCTCCGCGGCGGGCGCGGACGCCACGCTGAAGATCTGCGTGAATTGCCATGGCGAGGACGGTGTCGGGACGGACACCGACACGCCGATCATCGCCGGGATCAAGGACATCGTTCAGGAAGACGCGCTGTACGCCTATGCCGACGGCGACCGCGACTGCGGCTCGAACGCCCTCATGTGCAAGGCGGCCTCGCGGCTGACAGAGGAGCAGGTGGTGGAGCTCGCGGCGCACTTCGCGGCGATGCCGTTCGTGCCTGCGGGAGAGGAATTCGACGCCGCCCTCGCGGAGAAGGGCAAGGCAATTCACGACGCCAAGTGCGCGTTCTGCCACGGCGACGAAGACCCGGGCGAGGGGGATTCCGGCATCCTGCACGGCCAGCGCAAGGGCTACCTGCGTTACGCGCTCGAGCAGTACGCGGCGTCCAACAGAAAGCAGCTGCCGATGATGGAGGAGAACGTGGTCGCCCTGAGCGCTGACGACATCGAGGCGCTGGTCAACTATTACGCGAGTGCCCGCTAGCAGCGGCGGACGGCGAACCCGCGAGCGGACACTTCGCTCTTGCCGGAAGACAGGCATGCCTCCACTAGCAGACAGGGTATCGGGTCAGGTCCGGGCCTTGCTCGTATGCGTCGCCGTACTGTTCGCCTCCGGCTCGCAACGGGCCGGGGCCGAGGAATCGACGGCGGCGCTGGGACCGCTCCGCTTCGAAGGGTATCCGAACGCGCCCGAGGTCTACGTCGTGCCGCGCAAGGATGATCTGTTCTTCTATCCGTGCGACCAGTGCCACGCAGACATGGAGGTGAATCCTGAGATTCGCGAGCTGGACACGCCGCACCATGGCGAATTCGAGCACGGTCGGGGGCGCATCTGGTGCCTTTCCTGTCACGACCTCGAAAACCGGAATTACCTGAAAACGCTGCTCGAGGAGCCTGTCGACTTCGACGAGGCGCACATCGTGTGCGGAGGCTGTCATTCGAGCCAGCACAAGGATTGGGCGTTCGGCGCGCACGGCAAGCGCGTCGATTCGTGGCAGGGTCAGCGCACTCAGTACAACTGCACGCACTGCCATGACGCACATTCCCCCGCAATCGCGGCCCGAGCTCCCGAAGCCGCCCCCCGCGCGCGCAAGGGCCTCGAATTGAAGTCCGGATCGTTGCACCAGTCCCGCCCCGCATGGGCGCCCGACGACACGGAGCATGAGGAATGAGCAACCGCAAGGACCGGCCCGAGGACCCCGGCAAGTGCGATGAGGTGCGCAGGAACTTCCTGCGGGGCATCGGACTCGGAGCGGCGGCCGCCGTCGCGCAACCGGCCTGGGGCGATCAGACATTCGGCGACGCATTCGCGGCCTTCTTCCAGAAGCACTACCAGAAGATGACGCCGGAGGAGATCGAGGCCGCGCTGGAGCGCATCGAGCGCAAGGCGAAGGCGAGATACGGCGTCGACATCGACTGCGGCAACGCGCCGCCGCTCGACGGGGTCGTCTTCGGGTATGCGATCAATATTTCACGCTGCAAGGGCTACCGTGACTGCGTGCACGCATGCGTCAAGGAAAATAACCTCGGGAGGGATTCGCAGGTGGAGTACATCCGCGTGCTGCAGATGGACAAGGGCACGCTGAACCTCGAGGCCTCGGATCATTACTACCAACCGGAGACGGTGCCGGTCGAGGGGAAATATTACATGCCGGTCCAGTGCATGCAGTGCGACGATCCGCCATGCGTCAAGGCCTGTCCGGTGGAGGCGACATGGATGGAGCCGGACGGCATCGTCGTGGTCGACTACGACTGGTGCATCGGTTGCCGGTACTGCATGGCGGCGTGCCCCTACTGGGCCCGGCATTTCAACTGGACCGAGCCGGAGATTCCGGCTGACGAATTGAATCCCGACACCCACTATCTCGGGAACCGGCCGCGGGATCGCGGGGTCGTCGAGAAATGCCATTTTTGCATTCAACGCACGAGGAAAGGGCGGCAGCCGGCGTGCATGGAAGCCTGCCCGACCGGGGCGCGAATCTTTGGCAACCTGCTCGATCCGGACAGCGAGATCCGCTACGTGCTGGCAAACAAGCAGGTGTTCCGTCTGAAAGAAGAGCTGGGGACGGAGCCGAAATTCTGGTACTTCAGCGACTGACGGCGGGACATGGCGGTCATTCGATTCATCTTCGACGGGATCCGGGAAATGCTGCGGGGTCCGCGTGAATACTGGCTCGTGCTGCTGGTGCTCGCGCTGATCGTCGCGGCGGGGGCCTGGCGTTACCTCGAGCAACTCCAGTCGGGCCTCGTGGTCACCGGCATGAGCGACCAGGTATCGTGGGGCTTCTACATCGCGAATTTCGCTTTCCTGGTCGGCGTCGCGGCGGCTTCGGTGCTGCTGGTGATTCCCGCCTATATCTTTCACCGCAAGGACATCAAGGACGTGGTGCTTGTGGGCGAGGGCATGGCGGTGGCGGCCGTGACGATGGCCATGTTGTTCGTCATCGTCGATCTGGGACGTCCCGATCGCCTGTTGCACATGCTGCCGATCCCGGGCATCGGTCGCCTGAACTGGCCGGTTTCGTTGCTGGCATGGGACGTGATCGTCCTCGGCGGCTACCTCCTGCTGAACCTCGCAATTCCTTTCTACCTGTTATACAACCGGTACCGCGGCAGGGAAGCCAACTTCCGGCTTTATTTTCCGTTCGTCGTCATCTCGATGTTCTGGGCGATCTCGATCCACACGGTGACGGCGTTTCTCTTTTCCGCGAATCCGGCGCGGCCGTTCTGGCATACGGCCCTGCTCGGTCCGCGTTTCATCGCGTCCGCGTTCGCCTCCGGCCCGGCCCTGATCATCATCACGCTGCAGGTCATCCGCGAGGTCACGACCTACCGCGTCAGCCAGAGCGTGATCGATACGCTCGCGTTGATCATGACGATCTCGCTGCAGATCAACCTGTTCTTCGTGGGCGCGGAATTGTTTACCGATTTCTATAACGAGGGCGCGCACGCCGCTTCGATTCACTATCTGTTCCTCGGTCTCGGTGGATTCAATTCCCTCCAGCCGTGGATCTGGTTTGCGCTGGCGCTCAATGTCGTCGCGGTCGCGATCCTGATGATCAATCCGCTTCGACAGAGGACGCTGACATTGAACATTGCTTGCGTGCTCGCGTTCGTCGGGATATGGATCGAAAAAGGGATGGGACTCGTCATTCCCGGTTTCGTGCCGACGCCACTGGGCGAGGTTTTCGAGTACGAGCCGACCAGCGTCGAGTTGACGGTGGCGGCTGGTGTCTGGGCGTTCGGTATCCTGATCTTTACGCTGCTCGCCAAGGTTGTGATCGCTATCGAGCAGGGTCGGGTGCGGTATCACCCGCCCGGGGAAATCGGCGTTCGCTGAGTTTCAGGATTCCTGGTCCGACTGTCGTTCGTCGCGTGATTGGGCTGCGTCGAACATTTGCCTGAGCTCGCCCTGGATCTCGGTCACCGCGATCTCCGTCTGCTGCATGTCGAACCGGTGGACCTGGTCGAGCACGGTCTGATAGCGCTCCCGGAGCTCGCGCACTCGAGCCGCGCTGTCGTCCGGCCAGCCGTGCGATTCATAGTAGATGTTTGCCCAACCCAAAAAGCCCCGTGCCACGTTGAGCTGATGGAATACGTCGGACGCCTGCTCCGAGACCAGCGGCAGGTTCTCGCTGTTCTCCTCACCGTGACAGTTTCGGCACGCGTTCAGGACCATGACCCGGTAATCCGGTCGGCGGTTCATCGCCGGATGACAGGTCGTGCACGTCGGCGCGGCGCGCTGACCCGACAGCGCCTCATAGTGTTTGCTGCGGACGAACTGCGAACGCTTGTCTTCGTGACAACGCCCGCAGGTCTCCGGCTGCTTTTGATAGTGCAGCGCGCTTCGCTTGTCGCTGAGGGGCAGCACCCCGGCGTGCGCCTCGCCCATCGACGGAGCGTTCGGGTTGCCGCCATGGCAGTCGTCGCAGGTCGCGCCCGCTTGCCGGTGCGGCGACTCAACCCAGTCACGATAGTACTGGTAAAGCTTCGGATACTGCGCGTAGAAATCGTGATTCTGGTGACAGCTGATGCACTGGTTCTCGGCCCGCGGTGCCGCCGGCGTCAGCAGCATGCCGAATGCCAGCGCCAAAGCCGCTGCGGGTAGTGATAGTCTGATTTCGCTCATCTAGTTTGCTCGCTCGGCCGGTGCGGCCTCCTCGAATTTCATGGCGGTCCGCAACGCGCCGAAATCCAGATACTCCCACGCCTCGCCATGACACCCCGAATTCGAGCAATACGTGCGATCGCTGGCGCCAAACTTCAGGTCGCCGTGGCACCCGGCGCACTGATCGCTGACCAGTCCGGAATGCTTCGACATGAAAGCCGGGTCGCGGTGGCTATTCGGCTTGCGCATGTCGATGAGTTGCAGGAAATAGTCCGGCACGCGATCCCGCTTCGTCACCAGCGGTATCGAGTGACAATTGGTGCAGTTGACCGTGATCGGCGTTCCCGCGGCATTTTGCAATCTTCCGCCATGACAGCGGAAGCAACCGGGATCCAGCTTGTGCCCGTTGTGATCCGGGAACGAACGCCAGGAGATTCCTTCCGATTCCAGGAAGCGGCTGCGGACCATCAGGTTCGTCATGAACTCCTGGCGTTCCTCCATGAACTCGCGGGCCGCGTTCCAGGCCTCCGGATTTTGCTGCGGGACGTCCGGGAAATCGGCCTCGTATTTTTCCCAGGCCTTCCGCACCAGTTCCCTGGCCTCTTCCTCCGACGAGAACTCCTGTTCGAGCAATTCGACCGCGCGCCGCTTGACGAAGGGCAGGGTGGCGCTCAGGCGATTCTCCGCGAGCGCCCGATCGACCTCCTCCTCCGGATCGCGGAATGGGTGGCCGGCCCGATTGTGACAGTCGGCGCAATCCATGACCTGCTTGTCGGCCTGCGAGATTTCATCCTCGCTGAGCGGCGCGACCACATTGTTATAAATTTCTTTCGTGCCGTCGGGATTCGTGACCTCGACCCAGTGAATCTGCTGTTTCTGAGGGTCATTGGAGATGAAGCGAACAGCGCCGCTGGAATGCCAGTCGATGTCCCTTCGCTCGTCGCCGCCGAATACCCGGCCATGCAGGCGCACGGTCATCGTCAGTTTCTTTTCGGTATTTCTCCTATCGGGTGCGAATCGCGTGTAAGCATTCACGGTGTTATGACTGTGGGGTTCGGTCGTGTGACAACCTTCGCAGGAATCCGCCGCACCCGCGAACGATGGCGCGTACAGCGGTCGCTCATAGCCGACAAAATAACTCCATGCGTGCATGACGTGCCCGGACTTCTCCAGCATCGCCTGGAACGTCGATAGTCTGCCGATGTGACACTCGACGCAGTCGACGTTCGCATGGTGCGACAGCTCGTGTGCGTACGGCTCCTCCGGATGCACGGCATGACACGCAGTCGCGCAGAAGTGGTTGCTGTTGGAATACTCCCAGCCCGCCACGCTGACGGCGCCGAGAACGACGAATGCCAGCAGGAAGACAGCGATCGTGATCAGTGCCGTGCGCGTCGGTGATCTGTCTTTCATGTCAATCTCGCGCTATTTCGATTCGGTCATAAACCGGATTCCGACTCGAACGCGAAGCGGCTCGTGAATCGTGGTCCTATCGTAAAGCAGTCGCCTCTACAGGGCATACGATAGAGCGAATTGGCATCGATCCCACTACGGGTTTGTACCTATTCATGCGCGCGTGAACCAGTAGCGTGACGCCAGCGCGGAGCAGCCGACAAACATGGGTAGGCGAAGCCGTTGATCCGTCGATCAGGCCGGCACACCCGGCGATTCGGAGAACGAGTTCGTTGCGTATCGGTAGAACTTGACGGAGTCGGACCAGAAATCGGCGGGCAGTCCTGCCTTGACCATCAGTTGCGACACGAACGCCTGCGGCTCCGGGAGCTTTTCCCAGACCTTGGGCAGGAATGTCGCGCGTCGCCCGCGGTGTTCGATCACCAGCCCGTCCTCGTTCGGTCGCAGGCTTCGCAGCAGGGCCCGGCGGCAATCGATGTCGATGGGCTCGGGGCGCGAGAGGATGGACACCTCGATCATGGTCGCGCCCGTTTCGGCAACGGACAGCGGTGGAAAGCGGGCATCGCGAAACGCGGCGTTGAAGGCGGCGACGGCCACGCCTTGCAGGAGCGGGTAGTGCGCTTCGAGGGAGCCGACGCAGCCGCGCAACCCGCCTCCGTGCGTCAGCGTGACGAAGCTCCCCAGTCGTTGACTCAGCGCGCCCGCTGCGTCCGCGGCTTCCGGTTGCAGAGGGCGGTTCGTCGAGTGGCCCTCCTTGATGGAGGCGCGCGCGACGCCGAGCAACCGCGCCTCATCCTCGCGGGCCAGTTCAATGCAGGATGAAGGATCCATAACCGACCACCCGGCTCTTGTCGCCGGCGGTGTCGCCCGAATTACGGACGTCCACCGCGGCGACCCGCAGACTCTCGCAGTGTCGCGCGCGCATCAGCCCATTGATCGCTTGCGCACCGCAGGCCTCGTCGCCCGTCAGCGTCGTGGACTTCCTGAGTATCCGTCCACACGTTTTCGCATCGATTTCGGTTGCCTGATCGTATGGCAGATAGTGCGAAAGGTCGGAGCTGATCACGATCAGGGTCTCGGGTCCGCCCCACAGCGCGTCGATCGCCGCGGCTACGAGTTCGGGCTCGCATTGCCCGACGACTACGGGCACCAGGGTGAACTGCGCCAGCACCGTCTGCAGGAGCGGCAGCTGGACTTCGAGGCTGTGCTCATCCCGATGCGCGGCTTCCGATACGCACAACCCCGGCAGGCTCTCGATCTCGTCCAGCGCATCCCGATCGAGTCGCACGGTGCCCAGCGGCGTTGCGAACGCGTCCGTCGCCGGTACCGCCATCCCGTCCAGGTAGACGCGATGCGCGGGCCCGAACAGTGCGACCCGGCGGATGTCGTGTCGCGCGGGGGCAAGCAGGCGGTAGGCCGCGGCCGCGATCGGGCCGGAATACACATAGCCGGCATGCGGGACGATGATCGCCTTGGGAACCGCGCCGGGCCGTTCGTCGGCGTTCCCTAGCAACGATTCGACGTCGCGGCGAAGCCGATCGGCTCTGCCGGCGTAAAACATGCCCGCCACGGCGGGTTCTCGAATGTTCATGTCATTGCGGTACACGACTGCCCCGCGTTGAGTTATATATGTTGATATGTAAGGGCTCAGGCCCCACTTAACAAGTGATGGATGCGACCATTGTATCGACGAAGTACTGGCACCGCCTCGACGACGGCCGGCTCCAGTGCGACCTCTGCCCGCGCCACTGTCGCCTGCGGGACGAGCAGCGCGGCCTCTGTTACGTGCGGCAGCGGCTCGACGACGAGATCAAGCTGGTCACCTACGGCCGTTCCAGCGGCTTCTGCGTCGACCCGATCGAGAAGAAGCCGCTGAATCACTTCCTGCCCGGCAGCCCGGTGCTGTCCTTCGGCACCGCCGGCTGCAACCTGGCGTGCAAGTTCTGCCAGAACTGGGACATGAGCAAGTCCCGGGAGATGGACACCCTGGCGGATCAGGCCAGCCCCCAAAGCCTGGCCAGCACCGCCAGCAATCTGAACTGCGCCAGCATCGCCTTCACCTACAACGATCCCATCATTTTCATGGAATATGCGCTGGACGTGGCGAAAGCTTGTCGGGAGCGGGGCGTGAAAACAGTCGCGGTGACGGCCGGCTACATCAGCCCACAGCCGCGGGCCGAATTCTTCCGTCACATGGATGCGGCTAACGTAGACCTGAAGGCCTTTACCGAACGCTTCTATCGCCAGATCTGCGGCGGCAGCCTGACGCCGATCCTGGACACCCTCCAGTACATCAAGCACGAGACCGACGTCTGGCTGGAGTTGACCACGCTGCTGATTCCGGGGAAGAACGATTCCAGTGCCGAGCTCAAGAACATGACGCGCTGGGTCGTGAACGAGCTCGGTCCCGATGTGCCCATGCACTTCACCGCCTTCCATCCGGATTGGAAAATGCTCGATGTGCCCGCCACACCGGCGGCCACCCTGACCCGCGCCCGCAGCATCGCTTGGGAAAACGGCGTGCGCTATGCCTACACCGGAAACGTGCACGATGCCGCAGGCGGCAGCACCTATTGCCATCATTGTGGCAGCTTGTTGATCGAGCGGGACTGGTATCGCCTGGGGCGTTGGAATTTGGATGACTCGGGGGCTTGCCGTAGCTGTGGTACCCGGATGGCGGGCGTCATCGACGGACCACCCGGCACCTGGGGCGCGCGCCGCTTGCCGGTGCGGCTCAGCTCTTGAGCTAGGGTTTCAGCACTTTGTAAAGAAACGGCAGACTCACGTCCATACGTGAGTCGATGCCTGAATGGGTGCCGTCGAACTCCTCGTAGCAGTGGTCGATGCCGCTCGCGCGCAGCCGTTTCGACAGGATGCGGGTGCCGTAGTGAATCTGATACTGATCCCGCCAGCCGCAGTCCATATAAATACCCTTGAGACTGTGCAGCGCCTCCCGATGGCGCTTCACCAGGTTGATGGGGTCGTGGGCCAGCCAGCGGCGCCAGCGGGCCGGAATGATTTCGCCGGTTTCCAGATTGAAGGGCAGGCGGAAACCATTGGGCGCTTCGGGATCCGGATCATAGGTGGCCGCCATGCACAGGTTCATCAAACAGTGCACTTCGGCACCGGTCGGGGTCTCCTTGTCCCACATGGCTTTTAGAAAACGCTGCACCCGGCCGTCGTCGATCCCCTCCCCGGCGCGCTGTTCTTCCCGCACGACGTTGATGGGTCCGGCGCTGCGTTTACGGCGCCGATATTTGGCAAGCTCCGTCAGCGTATTGGGCCAGTCCGAGCGATAGACGAAATCAAAATAGGCATCGCCGGAATGATTGGCAATGGCGCCCCAGTATTTGGCGTACTTCATGCCGTGCAGCATGGCGCCATAGCCGCCGGACGACTTGCCGAAGCAGCCCCGGTGCTCGCGCACGGGAAAGGTCCGCAGCTCGCTGTCGATGAAAGGAATCAGTTCCCGGGTTAGATAATCGGCATAACGCCCGACGGCGCTGGAGTTCAGGTACTGGTTACCGCCGAGAGCCGTGAAGCAATCGGGAAACACGATAATCACCGGGCCCATGGCGCCGTCACGGATCAGGCGGGCGGCCCGCTCGGGCACGTTCTCGGAAAAGTTGCGCCAGTTGGTGTGTGAGGGTCCCGCGCCGGTGTAACCCACCAGATCGTATAGCACAGGAAAATGCCGGCCCCGTGCCCGCCCCGGCTGGTCGTACTGGGGCGGCAGCCAGACGTCCAGGCGGCGCACATGGGGATCGTTCCAGGGGTTGTTCTTGAGCACCCGGGAGGTGTGTTCCAGGGTAAGTACCCGGCCGTCGATCCCGATCTTACGCAACCCCATGGCCAATCCTCCCTACGCACCGCGAATGATGTTGTGCTTGCGCGCCCGCGGCGCATGATAACGCACGAAAAAGAGCCGCCGCTCGCCTATACTGGAGTGCCTTCAAGCCGCAGCCAGCGTGCATGAGCGACGACACGAATAACGCCACCATCCTCACGCGCAATCTGCAGCGCCACTACGACATGGGCGGAGAGGTCATCTATGCGCTGCGGGGCGTAGACCTCAGCGTCCACAAGAACGAATACGTGGCCATCATGGGCCCGTCCGGCTCCGGCAAATCGACGCTGATGAACATGATCGGCTGCCTGGACACGCCTGACGGCGGCGATTATTGGCTCAACGGCAAGCTGGTGTCGGAGATGAACGATCGGGAGCTCGCCCATGCCCGCAACCAGGAGGTGGGGTTCGTGTTTCAGACCTTCANNCACGCCTGACGGCGGCGATTACTGGCTGAACGGCAAGCTGGTGTCGGAAATGAACGATCGGGAGCTCGCCCATGCCCGCAACCAGGAGGTGGGCTTCGTGTTTCAGACCTTCAATCTGCTGCCCCGAGCCGACGCGCTGCACAATGTGGAGATGCCGCTCATCTACGGCGGCGTGCGGCGCGCGGAGCGTCTGGAGCGGGCGGCGGCGGCGCTCATCAAGGTGGGCCTTGAGGACCGGATGAAACACCGCCCCAGCGAGATGTCCGGCGGGCAGCGCCAGCGGGTGGCGGTGGCCCGGGCCCTGGTCNNGGCGTGGGTCGCAAGGAACGTCTTAAGCGAGCCGCCGAGGCGCTGGAGCAAGTGGGCCTGGGGGATCGCATGCGGCATCGCCCTAGCGAGATGTCTGGCGGTCAGCGGCAGCGGGTTGCGGTAGCCCGGGCCCTGGTCACACGGCCCAGCATCATTCTGGCGGACGAGCCCACGGGCAACCTGGATTCGGTGACCGGCCAGGAGATCATGGCCCTGTTCGACGAGCTCCACGCGGGCGGTCAGACCATCCTGCTGGTCACCCACGAGACGGACATCGCCGCCCACGCCCGTCGCACTATTAAGATGCTGGATGGTCAAATTGACAGTGATACCCAGCAGTCGAGGCCTGCCCACTGATGCGCCCGCCGCTCAATCTCATCATCGCCGCCGCACTACTGGCTGCCTGCAGCGAGCCTGACGAGCAGGCGGTGGTTTATGAAACGGCCCCCGTGGCACCGCGGCCCATCGCGGTATCCGTGGAGGCCGCCGGCGTCGTGGAGCCGGAAACCACGGTGGAGGTGAAATCCAAGGCCTCGGGCGAAATTTTGAAAATCGATTGGGACACCGGCGATCAAGTTGGCGAAGGCGAGCTGCTGGTGCAGATCGACCAGCGCACGCCGCGCAACCGCTTTTCCCAGGCGGAAGCGGAGCTCAAGGCGGCGCGGGCCCGCCGCACCATTGCCGAGACTCAGATGAAGCGCGCCGAGACGCTGTTTAACTCCGGCACGTTCACGGAATCCGATTACGAGCAGACGGTGCTGGAGTACGCCAATGCGGAAGCTCAGGTGGTGACCGCCGAGGTGAACGTGCAGAACGCGCGCATCGCTTTGGAAGATACCGATGTGCGTGCACCCATCACCGGCACCATCATCGAGAAGCTGGTGGAGAAAGGTCAGGTGATCTCCTCCCCCACCATGGACGTGGGTGGCGGCACGTTGCTGATCAAAATGGCGGATTTAAGCAGCGTGCAGGTGCGAGCGCTGGTGGACGAGACGGACATCGGCAAAATTCGCCCGGGCATGGCCAGCAAAGTGACGGTCTCCGCTTATCCCAACCAACCCTTCCAGGGTGAGGTGCTGAAAATCGAGCCCCAGGCCATGGTGGAGCAGAACGTGACCATGTTTGCCGTGCTGGTGACGCTGGACAACAGGGAAGGTCTGCTCCTGCCTGGCATGAACGCCGAGGTGGAGATCTCCATCGCCCAGCGCCAGGCGGCGCTGGCCGTGCCCACCATGGCGCTGCGCACCATGTCGGATATCGAGTCCTCAGCCGCCATGATGGGCATCAGTCAGGATGAGCTCAGTCAGCGACTGGCAGCCAACCGTGCCGACCGCCAGGACGACAGCGCCGACGCCCCCCCTGCCCCGCCCGCCGCCAATACCATTTCCATGGGCGGCCGCACCATCGAGCTGCCGCCGGGCGTCGAGGCCCCGCAAGTGCGCGACATCATGGCCAAGCGCCAGCAGGGCGTGGAGCTGTCCGGGGCCGATCGAACCATCATGCGCAAGGTGATGCAGGCCATGGGCGGCTCCGGAGGCCGCCGGCCCCGGGGTCCGACCACTGACTATCGCTTTGGCGGGGACTACTGGGTATTCGCGAATCGCAACGGCGTGCCCGAGCCCAATGCCGGTGCGCACCGGCATCACGGACTTGGAGTACAGCGAGATTGTGACGGGTCTTGGCGCCGGCGACGAAGTGTTTCTGCTGCCCAGCTCCGACCTGTTCCGACGTCAGGAACGTATGCGCAACTTTACCCGACGCTTCAACGCCGTGCCGGGGATCAGCCGGCAGCAGCAGTAGGAGGAAGCGATCATGTTGATCCTGGAAGTTATTCGCGTTGCGCTGCAGTCCATTCGCGCCAACCTGTTCCGGGCGCTTTTGACCATGCTCGGCATCATCATCGGCGTAGCGGCCGTCATTACCATGGTGGCCCTGGGCACCGGCGCCCGCCAGGCCATTGATGAGCAGATCGCCAACCTGGGTTCCAATATCCTCCAGGTCAGCTCCCGGCAGGGTATGCATCGCGGCGTGGCCCGGGATCAGCTCAAGCTGAGTGTGGATGACGCCAAGGCTTTAGAGCGGGACGGCGAATATATTCAGGCCGTCGTGCCGGAGATCCCCACCCGGCTGCAGGTGAAGAGGGGCAATATCAATCTGAACGTGCAGGTCGTGGGCACCACACCCAACTACGCGGACGTGCACGCCTTCCAGCTGCTGGCCGGGCAAATGTTCACGGCCGCGGACGATGCCGCGCGGCGCCGGGTGGTGGTGCTGGGCGGTGAGCTGCCGGAAATGCTGGAAGCCACCGCGGACCAGCTCGTCGGTGAAACCATCCTGATTCGCGCCATCCCCTTCACCGTGATTGGGGTGTTCAAAGAGAAGGGCTCACCGGGCATGGGCAACCCGGATGACGACATCTGGATTCCACTGAACACCGCCCAGTATCGCGTCGCCGGCACCGATATGCTGCAGACGATCAGCGTGCAGATCGCTGATGGTGTGCCCATCGAGCGCGCCATGGTGGATATCGAGCGGGTGATGCGCCGGGAGCATCGGATTCTGCCGGGCAAGGACAACGATTTCTCCATCTTCGACCGCACGGCGTTTTTGAATACACGCCAGGAGGCCACTCAGATCTTCTCCTTCCTGCTGGCGGGCATCGCCGGCGTGAGCCTGGTGGTGGGCGGCATCGGCATCATGAACATCATGCTGGTCACGGTCACCGAGCGCACCCGGGAGATCGGCGTGCGCATGGCCCTGGGCGCCACCCGCTTCAACATCCTGCTGCAGTTCCTGGTGGAGTCCATGACCCTGTGTCTGCTGGGGGGGCTGGTGGGCGTTGGCCTGGGGACCGGACTGGCCGTCGGACTCGCCCGCTTTGCCGGCTGGCAGACCGTGGTGTCCACCGAGGCGATTGGGCTGGCGTTCCTGTTCAGCGCCGCCGTGGGACTGTTCTTCGGCCTGCTGCCGGCGCGCCGGGCTGCCAGGCTTGACCCCATCGAAGCGCTGCGCTACGAATAACTAAGGACCTGCCGTAACCCAGACCGTCAGCCTGCCCCTGTGGCCGGCGGTCATCATCGGCCTGCCGGTGCTGTGGGCCTTGGTCGTGCGTTATCTGGTGCCGGGTAGGCGTCGGTAGTCACGGTCGCCAGCGCGCGAACCCGAGCCTGATTCGATTGCCGCGCGACGACGCCAACGCCACCGACACCCTGGCCCGCGCCGCCACCTCAGCCCACGGTTGGGGGCTCCTGAAAACCCTTATTCTCCGGCTCCAACCCTCAGCGCTCCGTGGGCCTCCCCCGGGGTC
>JABAOE010008655.1_pt1 | contig 24021 bp, 18 predicted proteins | sample 7062141 | NCBI WGS metagenome assembly JABAOE01 (sample SAMN14538627, study PRJNA623070) | marine sediment metagenome | biome: marine biome [ENVO:00000428]; feature: marine pelagic biome [ENVO:01000023]; material: deep marine sediment [ENVO:00002113] | place: India: Gulf of Khambhat ... | reverse complement strand
CATGCTCGCTTCCATGCCGCGCTTGAACGCGCTGTCGGAGTGAAACGCCAGGCCGAAATCGGTGTTGGCGTATGGCAGTCCGCTGACCGGATCCGTCAGGCCGGGAACCATGTCACCCGGCAAGCCGAGTTTCTCGTAACCCGCGGTGTTCAGGAAATCCAGCTGGCCACCTTCCTTGCCGACCAGCACGTTGGAACCGGCGATATTCGCGCCGCCGGCAAGGTCGAAGGCAATGAACGGAATCTTGCCGGCGCCGTCGGTCGCGATGTTGCAGGGATTGGTGAGCAGCGGGGTCAGGTCACCCGACAGCGCCGCGAAAGCTTCGCGCGGATTGGAAAAAAGACTCATCACACCGCCTGACAGCGCAAATGCAGATCCTGACAAAAACCCCTGGGACACGAAATCGCGGCGCGATACGGGCCGCGCGTGATCGGGGTGCCGTTGCGGCTCGTCCCAGTTACTTCTGTTGCGTTTCCTTGCCATTGAATTCGCCTCTTCTCGAGTCCTTTTACTGAACCAGCATCGCGGCACTGCCGAGTACCGCGGCACACGTGCCTTTGGCGATGGAACGGGTATCTGTGCCGCCCGCGATCAGTCTGTCGATCAGGTTTTGCGGACGCTGCGTCCCTGCGTCGAATGCGTTGTAGCCGATTTCATTTTCCACATCGACGGCATCGGGCTGCGTCAAAAGCCCGGTGCCCATGATGGTATCGACGAGCGGCGTTATGAATGCGGCACGATTGCCGTAGGCCACCGCAGGTGTCGCATCGAAGTCAAAGCCGGGGAAGTAGACAGCGGTCGAAACCGTTCCGCGGTCCTCGATCAGCGCATTGCAGTATTCGATCGCCAGCTGCGCAACAGCCACCTGGTGGGACGACAGGAAGGCCGACGGCTCCTCGATCGCGGGCAGGGATTGCCGCAGACTCTGAAACGTTGCGTCGACAAAGAATTCCGTTGTGGGGACGCCTGTAAGCGCGCTCATGGTCGCATTGATCTCGTCAAAAGTTCGTACACCGATGCGCTGCGCCGGCGGCAAATCGGTTTCGGTAATCACCAGAGGAGGATCGTCGGTACGCGCATAGCTTTCTGTGCCCAGGAGATCGAAAGTCAGGAAGAACTCGTCGTCCGCCGGGCCCCGCTCGAGCGGTATTACGGCGCCAATTGTTGCCAGCGGCTGGCCGAGTTCCTCGAACTCGAGGTAGTCGAGCACGTCATCCAGGTTGGCGTAACTCTGGCTGATCGGCACCTCGGCGCCGTTAATGCCGATACGCATGCCCTGGATCGGAATGCCTTGCGGCTGCTGGTTGGTGTCCAGGGTAATAAAGTGCGGCTGAGTGAACAGGTAGGCGTAATTGTCGAACTGCGAGACCTCGAACAGAATATAAGCAGTCGGCACGTTGATGATTTCCTCGATGCCGAAGAGCATGTAAAACCTCTCGCCGACGCCTACGTCGAAATTCTGCGCGATCTGCGCGGGCGTCAACTCGCGATTGTGCACGGCGACCAGTCGCAAGGTGCCTTGCCACAGCCCGCTGCCCGACGCTTCATTGCCGAGCACGAACGCGAACGTATCCTGCCAGTCGACGAGTGACCCTGTTGCGACCGGATCGGCCTCGGTAACGAGGTTGCCGTTGACATAGATCTTGCGGCCATCGACGGGCCCGTAGGTCGCGACGACGTGTTGCAGTGTGGCTTGCAGGACCTCGTCCGCATCCGGTGTCGACAGCGCAGGATTGCCGTTCAGATCGGTCGTTACGCTGCGGTGCCTGAAGTCGTAGTCGTAGAGATTTTGCTCGAGCGTAAAGTTGCGCGCTGTATCTCCGGCGGAATAGGTCACGATGCGGGACATTTCCTGGGTAACGTTGTTCGGTACGACCCAGGCCTCAATCGAGTATTCGCCCGTGGCCTTGATCAGGTCATGCAGTTTCTTGCTCGAGGTCGTATCACCCTGGGCTCGGCCATCATTGATGGTAATGCCCCAGCCACCGAACCATTCGACGTCGCCGATCAACTGCAAGTTGATTGCCGGTTCGACGCCACTGGTGTCAAATGCCGTCGTGCCGGCACCCGTCTTGAATTCCCACAGGCCAATCTGCGAACTCTCGTAACGGTTGCCGCCCGAAGCGATCGTGCCGTCGATGAGCCGCAGCGCCTTCGAGTTTACGAGCAGAGGATCGAGCTGGGTGATGGGGACAGTGCCGGCAAAGTTCGCAATAGCGGTTTCCATCTGCACCGCATCGGCCGCACAGTCGGCACTCCAGCAATTATGGAATTCGCTGCCCAGGCGAATCACGAATCGCGATGCAGCCGGGTCGTTGATGTCCATCCGGGGTTTGGCGGCTTCGAATGCCACGTTCGCATCTGCTTCCGCGAAGTACGGCTGCTGTGACGTGGGCGACTGCGAGTTGTGACAGCCGGCGCAATACGTTGTAAGGATCGGTCCGTGCACCCAGGTCACGAAATCCGCAACATCGGCATTGGCATAGCTGCGACTGTCTCCGGGGTCTACAGGAGTCGGTGCATTCAAGGTGATCTCGCGTCCACCCCCGGACACCGCGCCGGCCCAGCCTTCGATCCAGGTTGTCATGATGTCGGCACACGCCTGGTTGTCGGTAAGCCAGCAGTTGTGGCCGGAACTCAGCTTGGTGACGAGCAATGAGTTCGACGGTACGGCCAGGTCTGCAACGAGGTTGGCCGCCTCATACGCAAGGTTGATGTCGTCGTTGCGTGCGAAGTAGCCGGTACCCTGGCCACCCTGCGCATGGCAACTGCCGCAGCGGTTGTCTGCCTCGATGTTGTCCCAGACATTCAGCTTGAAATTCTGAATATCGGCCGTTTGAGGCGGTGGGCCGCTGTAACCTGACGGTGGTGTAATGCTGGTTATCGGGTTCTCCGTCGTTTGCGCGCCGCCACCACATGCGGCAAGGAGCATGGCGCTCAAACCGCCAATGATTCCGCGGCGCAACGCCCGCGATACACGTGCGGTAATCACCCGGCGCTGTGTTTGTGTTATTGCGTATAACATCTTCACAGCCTCCCTACGGACCCATGCAATAGACGGCCGCTTCCGCGAACGTCTGCTTCATGTTGATAGCCGGCCTTGAATGACGGAACCATTACATTGTCGATTTGTGCCCGATCCGCGGCATCCTCGGGCTCTCTCAGGCAAACTGCCTTGAAAACCTTCTTGACCTGGCACCTGGCAAACTCGTCGGAATTGGCGAGTTCCTGCCCCATGGAGGCGGCGCCGAAGCCGCTCCCGGACAACAGCGGGTCCCAGCCGAGAAACTGGTTCTGACCTTCGCGCCAGTAATTCAGCCACGAGTCATCCGTCGTTCTGTAGCCGAATTCAAAGTTGCTGTCATTATTGAAGTACTTGGGCTGCACAATGCCCGACGTGTACTCGATGCTGCTGGTCGCTTCATTGAAGTTGTAATAGGCGAAGGCCCCGGCAAGCGGGTCCATACCGCTGTGACAGCCGATGCAGTTATTCAGGAACAGGCGGCTGTCACCGCCCGGACTCCGGCTGACATCCTGGCGAATGCGGTCCGGCGAGAGCTTGACATCGTGTACCTGCTCCAGGTCGTTGCACAAGTGATTCAGCATCGTGAAGCGGAACTGCGCGCGGTTGGTGCCGGCGATGAAAAATGCTTCGGCCGCGGCGCGGGTCGTCCAGACGCCGGCGACGGCGCTCTGGGGTAGTCCGTTCATTGCCGACTGTGTTCTTCGCTGCAGCCCGGTCATCATGTCGATGCCCTGCCTTTCCATCTGCTCATAGTGGTCGTTGTTGACGTTCGAGTACGACGGCAGCGAGCCCGGCCCGACATAAAGCACGTCCGCTGAGAAAATCGTGTTGAATGCATCGCCGTCCCTGATCATGCCGATGACGGTTGCCGTGTAATCGTTCAGGGGAACGAACGCGTTCTGCTCACGGTTTGTCCAGGGAGCGATAAAGTTTTTCAGGGTAACGTTGTAGAAATTCGGGTTATCCATAGCCTGGTATGCGGCATCGAGCGGCGTACCGGAAATTCCCGCGACTTGATTTTCCATCGACGACAAAACGGTGTCGCTCGGCGGCACGCCCGCCAGGCGGTCATGGATTCTCTTCGCCTGTTCACGCGGGCCTGCGGATGCGTTGCCGAAAAGCAATACGGCCAGCAACACGCACGTCAGCATGCGGGCCGGAATACGTCCAGCTCGTCCAATCCTTGTCCACGTTCCGTGCTTCATAACAATCCTGTTAGTGACGATTACGATTCAAAAACAAATGCGTGAATGCAGCGTGACAACGAATCTTCATTGCCATAACGGAAAGACCAGGGGATAAGCGAGGACGTCTATACTTGACGAGCCGCCCACCTATTTCCTGCCGGCCAACTCAAACGGCCGTGTTTCCGAAAGTCCGTTTGTTGATGCTTCATCCCTGAAAAAACAGTCAGCAAAAACAGGTGGACCAGCTGCAGAAGTGTGCCCAAGTGTCTATTGGATATCCGTGAAAACACGCACAATCCACGTTTTTACCGTGACCCGCGGGCACAAATAGCATGTGTTCTGCGAGATAGAAGCAATTGCTGTGCCAGAAACTGCGCCTGTGTCGATTTTCCAATAAAGACTAACAAAATCATTCAGTTGGAAATGCGATGGCGAAATACTTGGCGCGCAATATATGTCAAGTCTTTGTCGGTCATTAGGTACATGTTTGTTCCGCTCGCATTCAAGCCGTTGATTGTGAACGGGCCAGTGGTCGTCGCCTAAGGCAGACAGTAAGGTGATTTAGTGACGCATTTCACAAAATATTCTCGCAACCGAAATGTCGGCACATTGTCACCGGACGAAGCTATTTTTCGATATCCGCCGGAACAGATGGAACAAAATTCAAATAGATCTCGTCATCGTTAATGACTGGCAGCATTTTTTCGGTCAAGAATTTTTTGCCAGGATTCTTTATGAAAACAGAATTTAACTTTGCGTACTGTCGTACTTTTAAGACATTACATTATTGATTTTTCTCGATTAAAGTGCTCGCAACACGCGTGCTTTTGTGATCGCGTTAACAGTAAGTCCCGCCTGTGACGTCCACCATTACACGCTTCATCGATGATGGAGCAGTGCGCGCCAATTTTGCGAATCGGCATACGAATGCACTCTTTCTGATTCGTTGCGGTGAATGGAATGATACTGCTTGGGCATTTCAAATTGACTGGACCCGGTTTTGCGAGACGGCAAAGTGTCGTTTTACTTGCCGCGTTGTCCGTGATGGCAGCCTGCGATGGTGCAAACCAGGGCGTGCAGATCGGTGACGGCCAGGATCCCGACCCGGTCGTCGTTGATTTCCCGATTGCCTATGTCAAAGCGCCGTTGCCGGTTGACGCGCAGGGTGATTTCGTTCAGACGGATGCAAGAGAGCTGATTAGTTTCGATTTCGGTGCCGATCTTTATTTCAAGGACCGGGCCTCGCCGAGTTCCCTCGACGTCAACATCACCGGTGAAGTGACGCAAGGTCTCGGCGCAATTCGCGATGTTGAAATTGCCTATGACGGATCGTCCGTCATCTTCGCGATGCGGACCCCAGTCGATCTGAATCTTGCGCTCGACGACGAAAACCAGCCGAGCTGGAATATCTGGGAGTACACGTTCGATACTCGGGAATTACGCCGGGTCATTCCCACGGACCTGACCGCCGAAATCGGACATGACATTGCGCCGCATTACCTGCCGGACGGACGCATCATCTTTTCATCGACCCGCCAGTTACGGTCCAATGCCGTCCTGCTGGACGAAGGCAAGCCACAGTTCGAGGCGTTCGACGAAGACAACAATGAGCCGGCTTTCCTGTTACACGTGATGCATGCAGATGGCTCCAACATCGAGCAGATCACGTTCAACCAGAGTCATGACATGGACCCGTCAGTTCTGTTGAACGGACAGATCGTGTTCAGCCGCTGGGACCATGCGGGCCCGAATAACGCGATCAACCTCTACCGGATGAACCCGGACGGCTCGGGACTGGAGCTGTTATACGGCCAAAACAGCCACGCTACGGGCACCAACGGCGAGACCATTCAGTTCCTGCAGCCACGCGAACTCGAGGATGGCCGCATCATGACGCTGATCCGCCCGTTTACCGATACCAGCGGCGGCGGCGACCTGGTTGTTGTCGATACGCCGGTTTATCTCGAGAATACTCAGCCGACCAAAGACAACGCCGGATTAACGGGGCCTGCGCAGGAAGCCGCGACCACGATCAATGTATCAACGGAAACCGGCGTGCCGTCACCCGGAGGCCGTTTTGCATCGGTCTATCCGCTGCAGGACGGGACCGGCCGTCTGCTTACGAGCTGGAGTCAGTGCCGACTCACTGACATTATCGATCCCGACAATCCGCCGCCGTCGATTATTTACTATCCGTGCACCCCGGAAAACCTGGCGAATCCGGCCTATGAAGAGGCGGATCCGACTTACGGTATCTGGATTTATGATCCGCGTGACGACACGCAACAACCGATTGTCATCGCCGAGGAAGGATTCGCCTTTACAGAGGTAGTTTCGGCAGACCCGCGAACCACACCGCCAGTCATTCTGGATGGTGCGAATACTTTTGCGGAGGATGCCGACCTGGCAATCGAAGGCGCCGCGGTATTGAAGATTCGCAGCGTTTACGATTTTGACGGCGGTGCGATCGTCGATATCGATAGCTTGGCCAATCCGGCGGTTACGACATCGGCGGATATGCGCCCGGCACGATTCATACGCATCGTTAAAGCTGTGTCCATTCCGGACGATGATTTCCTTGATATCAACAGGACCGCTTTCGGTCGCGTTCGTGCGCTCGGCATGAAGGAAATTGTCGGCTATGGAATGGTGGAACCCGACGGTTCGGTGATGATCAAGGTGCCGGCCAATACAGCGCTCGGCGTCAGCGTACTCGACGGCAACGGCCGCCGTATCACGACACGACATCACAACTGGCTTCAGCTGCGTCCCGGCGAGCTGGTCGAGTGTAACGGCTGCCATATTGCACAAAGCGGGTTATCACACGGCCGTTACGACGCGTTCGAGACAGCTTACGCCGGTGCGGCAAGCGTCGGCGAATTCAATTCCGGCAGCGTCGATTCGTTGTTCGTCGGCACGCCGGGTGAAACGATGGCCGAGGTGCGTGCCCGTATAAGCTGTGAAACCGATAATTGTGCATCCCTCGAGCCCTCGATGGACGTCGAATTCATGGACGTCTGGACGGACGAGATCAAGTCGGGTCGCCTTGCTGATCCGAGCTTCGCATATGCTTACACTGACCTGACGACGCCACCGCCGACAACTGTGAACTGCATCACACAATCGTGGAATTCTAATTGCCGCATCATTATCAATTACGAAACACACTTGCATCCACTGTGGGGCACAGCCCGGCCAATACTTGACCTCGACGGCATGCCGATACTCGACCCGTTGAGTGGCTTGCCACTCAGTGGCTGCACGGGCTGCCATACGCCGGTCGATTCGGCGGGCGCGGCGCGTGTCCCGGATGGCCAGCTTGATCTTACTGATGGACAGTCGGTTGACGAGCCGGATCACTTTCATTCCTATCGTGAGCTGCTGTTCACAGATTTCGAACAAATAATTGACGCAAATGGCAATTTGGTTGACCGTATGGTGGTCATCGGCGTGGATGCGGACGGCAACGACATCCTGGCGCCGGTAAATGTTAACCCCTCGATGAGCGCCGGTGGCGCAAATGCTTCGAATCGATTTTTCAATCGCTTTGATGACGCGGGGGACATGCACAGCGGGTTCTTGACTGACGCGGAGAAGCGCTTGATTGCGGAATGGCTGGATGTGGGAGCGCAATACTACAACAATCCATTCGACGCACCGGCTAACTAGTTTTCCCTGGCTGGTCGTCCTGCTGCTGTTGCTGAGCCAGGACTTCAGACCCGCACTCGCCCAGGTCACCGGAGAATTTCGCAGCGTATCGGTGGCGGACCCCTATCTCGAGTTACATACGGGACCGGGCAGCGGCTATCCGATTTTTCACGTCATCGACAGGGGCGAAAGCGTCGAAATCATCATGCGTCGTACCGACTGGTTCCAGGTTCGGGGCCCCGATGGCAAGGAAGGCTGGGTGGACCGCGCACAGATGGAACGCACCCTGCAGCCGGCCGGTTCATTTATCGAGTTCGCCGAGGCGGACCAGCAGGACTTCACCGAGGCGAAATGGGAATTCGGCGCCCTGGCCGGAGATTTCGGCGGTGCCAACATCATTTCGCTGTACGGCGGGTATTCGCTCAACCCGAATGTGGCAATAGAGGTATGGGGTTCACAGATTTTAGGAAATTTTTCGAACGGCTGGATGGGCAGTGTTAACGTGGTTCACGAGACCTGGCCTGACTGGCGGATTTCGCCGTTCTTTACGCTCGGCGCCGGCATGGTGCATACCGAGCCGAAATCAACCATTGTCCAGGGCGAGGATCGAACAGACCAGATTGCCCATGCGGGAGCCGGCATCCGTTTCTATGCGACGAGACGCTTCATCCTGCGGGCAGAGTTCAAGAGTTACGTGGTATTCACGAGCCGCGATGACAACGAGGAAGTAGAGGAATGGAAAGTCGGTTTCGGGTTCTTTTTCTGATATTGCCCGTTTGCTGTCTCGGGCTGTCGGGATGTGCCGCGACCAAGAACCTTTTCGGCTGGGGTGACGAAGAAACGCCGCCGCCGGCGGAGCTGCCGCAGGGCCAGGTCATCGAACTCGAAGTACAAAGGCGTGCAATCAAGGAGCCGGAGATCGATTCCGAAGATTTTGAAGTGGGCGCGTTTGTCGGCGTCATGAGTATTGAAGACTTCGGCTCCGACGTGGTTTACGGATTGCGGCTTGCCTACCACGTGACCGCAGGGTTTTTCGTCGAGGGGTCGGTCGGCCAGGCCGAAGGTGGTCTGACCAGTTTCGAGATCCTGAGTGGCGGCGCGCCATTGCTGTCGGAGTCCGACCGCCGACTCACCTATTACAATCTCAATGTCGGCTATAACATTTTGCCCGGCGAGGGATTTGTCGGCGAAGGGCGGGCCTATAACACGGCGCTGTATGTCAGTGCCGGCCTCGGCTCGACGCGATTCGCCGGAGACGACCGCTTTTCGGTCAATTTCGGCGCCGGGTACCGGTTCCTGCTGACCGACTCCATTGCCCTGCACGTCGATTTCCGTGACCACCTGTTCGATATCGACCTGTTGGGCGAGGAAAAAACGGCCCACAATCTCGAAGGTTCCCTCGGCTTGACAGTGTTTTTCTAAGGGCCGCCGGATACCCCATTTATTCGCGGGACAGGGTACTGGATCACGGTTCGCGAGTCCGCTGTCACGATATTCTTTAAGCATGAACATGTTAAAAGCCCAATTCACGCGCGTTTTGCTGGCGCTGTCGCTGGTCGCCGTATTGTCCGCCTGCAGCAGCATCGAGCCGTGGGTCAAGCCTTATGAGCGGGATCGCCTGGCCGATCCGATCATGTTCCTGGATGCCGATCCGGTCTCCAGCGCGTACATCTACCACGTCTACGAAGCCCGCGAGGGCGCACGTGGCGGCGAGGGAACCGCCGGGGGCGGCTGCGGCTGCAACTGAGCCGAACCCGGGTCGTGCACCATGAAGTCGCTACTCAAACATATTCTGTTCTCCGGCATACTGCTCGGACTGGGCCATCTGTCGACGGCCGGCGTGCTGCCCGATGACCGTTCGGACATCCTGTACCACCAGTACGTCGGCGGCGGCGTGGAAATAGACGGGCCATCGATCCTGGTCCGTAAGAGTGTCGGCAAAAGCGTTTCACTCTCTGCCAATTACTACGTCGACATGGTCAGCTCCGCGTCGATCGATGTGATCACGACGGCCAGTCCGTATACCGAGGAGCGTACGCAGTATTCCCTGTCGGGTGATTACCTGCGTGGCAACACGATGCTGACCGTCGGTGTGACCAGCAGCGAAGAAAGCGACTTCGATGCCACTACCTATAACCTGGCGATCTCCCAGGACATGTTCGGTGACCTGACGACGCTGACGCTCAGTTACGCTTACGGCGACGATACGGTTCGGCGCTCCGACGACCCCGGCTTTTTTCGCGACAACACGCGGCAGCATTACGGCATCGGCGTGACGCAGATCCTTACGAGGAACCTGATCTCGGCGCTGAATTTCGAAGTGATAACGGACGAGGGATTTCTCAACAATCCGTATCGTTCCGTACGATACGAGGATGCCGGCAGCCCACTCGGTTACAGTTTCGAGCCGGAACTATATCCACGAACGCGCACAACCAACTCCGTCGGCCTGCGGGCGAAGTACTTCCTGCCTTACCGCGCAGCGCTGGAAGCGCAGTACCGGTTTTTCACGGATACATGGGATATCGATGCCCATACTTTTTCTGTTGGCTATACCCATCCGTGGAATGACTTCATTTTTACGGCGAAATACCGCTGGCATGACCAGACCGGTGCACACTTCTTCCGCGACATTTTCCCCAGATCGGAAGCGACCAACTTCAGGGGCCGCGACAAGGAACTCAGCCCGTTGACCAGCCAGACGCTCAAATTCTCTGTCGCCTACGAGTTCTTGTCGGACGGCGCGGGATTCCTGGATAAAGGCACGGTCAACCTGGCATTCGATCACCTCATGATCGATTACAACGAGTTTCGCGATATCTCGGTGGGGGCCACGCTCGGCGACGAACCCCTGTATCATCTTGACGCAAACGTCCTGCAGCTGTTCTTCTCCTTCTGGTACTGAGTCCCCTGAATGTGGGCGCGGGTCTAGCCGCGAACCGGTGTTGAGCCGATTGCGGCTAATGGCGGTCCTGCAGCCTCTGCCACGATGGTTTCCTGTAACTCTGCAGCGGGTACAATGGTCTATCCCTGCCTAAAGTAAGGAGACCTTATGGGCCGCCTCGTTGGAATCGCGCGCCGCGAGGAAAAGCGCGCACCGATGCAAACTCTCGAACAGGCGGAAGTCAGCGACCAGACAGGCGTATCGCATGACTCGCGCGGCAAGCCGGGTGATCGCACGGTAACGATTATTTCGGCGCGGGTCTGGCGCCAGGTCTGCGCCGAACTCGGGCAGGAAATCCCCTGGACAACGCGGCGCGCCAACCTCCTGGTGGAAGATATCGATCTGCCCAGGGCGGCCGGCCCGATCATTGAAATCGGTGACGTGCGTTTACAAGTCAGGATGGAGGTCGATCCGTGTTCGCGCATGGATGAACAGTTCGCGGGGCTACGAGAAATCCTGCGGCCGGACTGGCGTGGCGGCGTGGGATGTGCCGTGCTCCAGGGCGGTTCGATTTCGATAGGAGATGCCGTGAAAATCCTGGAGGCCGAATAGTCCGATGTATCTAGGCCTGGCGATAATTGCCGCTCTCGTCGTGCTCGTCGCAATTCTTTACAACCGCCTGGTGCGCGACAGGAATCGCGTCGATGCCGCCTGGAGCGATATCGACGTGCAGTTGCAGCGGCGCTACGACCTGATCCCACAAATCGTCAAAGCAGTCGACCAGTATGCAAAGTACGAACGCGCGACGCTTGAAGCGATTACGGCACTTCGTGCCGAAGCGATGCGAATTACGGATGTCGCTGACATCGATCGCCGCGGCATTAAGGAAGAACAGCTCGGCAAGGAAGTGCATCGCTTGCTCGCGGTAGCGGAAAACTACCCGGATCTGAAGGCAAACGAGAATTTCCTGAATCTGCAGAATGAATTGGCCGAAACGGAGAATTATCTGCAGTTCGCGCGCCGTTTTTACAATGGCTCGGTCCGCCACTACAACACTCGCGTCGAAACAGTGCCGGACAATATCATCGCAAATTGGTTCGGCTTCACGCAGCGCGGATTCTTCCAGAAAGCATCCGATGACGTGGCAAATGTCCCGCTGGTCGAGTTCGGCACAATAGAATGAAAAAATTCTGGCTCGCATTCCTCATGCTTGCGACAACAGTTGCGAGTGCCGACGAGCGCATTCTCGACTACCGGAGCGACATTACCGTAAAGCAGGACGGTGTTTTGCTGGTTACCGAAACCATTACCGTGCGCGCGGAGGGACTGCAAATCCGGCGCGGCATCTATCGCGATTTTCCAACAGATTACATGGACAGGTACGACAACGCAGTTAAGGTGCGATTTCAGCCGCTGGGCGTTTTGCGTAATGACATTGTCGAGGATTTTCATGCGGAAAAAATGGGCAGGTATGTCCGCGTATATTTCGGCAGCGCGGACAGGCTGATTGCCCCGGTTGAGCACACTTATATATTTCGCTACGAGGTCAATCGAATACTCGGATTCCATGACGACAAGGACGAACTGTACTGGAACGTCACCGGCAGCGAATGGGGCTTTCCTATCGATAAGGCATCGGCCGTGGTGTCCTTTGAATTCGAGGTACCGCCAGACGAATTGGACTTGTATGCGTACACCGGTCCCCAGGGAAGTACCGGACAGCATTACCTCGCGTCAATTGACTATTCCGGCAAACCCGTATTCGAGACCTCCAGAAGTCTCGGTGCATACGAAGGGCTGACGATTTCGGTCGCGTGGCCGAAAGGACTCGTTGAAGAGCCGGGGGCAATCCAGGAAACCGCGTGGTTACTGGCAGACAATCTGAATCTGTTAATCGCTTTCGCCGGCTTGCTCGCAATGTTCAGTTACTACATCCCGACGTGGAAACAATTCGGCAAGGACCCGAACCCGGGGGTCATATTTACGCGGTATAAGCCGCCGACAGGATTCTCGCCCGCATCGCTTCGTTATATCGAGCAAATGGGCTATGACGATACGTCGTTGACAGCCGCCGTTGTCAGCCTTGCCGTCAAAGGTTACCTGCGCATCGTCGAGGACGATGAGGAACACACGCTGATACGCGTCGATCCGGGGGTAAATCCGCCACCACTTGCGACTGGTGAGAAAGAATTGCATGACGCTTTGTTTATAGGAGGGGATATCGTCATGCTCGACGACAAGTACCACGAGCTGATTGGTGGTGCCCGAACTGCGCATGAGCGCTCGCTGAGTCGCGATTACAAAAACCGCTATTTCAAGACGAACGCCTTGTTAAACGTGCCGGCCGTTGGGATCGGTATCGTGACCTCACTCTTTGCGTTGCGGGTCGCGCCGGGGCCGACGATTGCGGTCTTCGCAACAATCGGACTGATGGTATTTGTCGCGATTGTGTTCGCCATGAACATGCCGCGTCCGACCGGTCTCGGCCGGCGCCTGCTTGATGAAGTCAGCGGCTTCAGGGAGTACCTGGATATTGCTGAGAAAGACGAGATGAATCTGAGAAATCCGCCTGACAAGACGCCGGACCTGTTTGAAGAATACCTGCCATTCGCCCTGGCAATGGGAGTGGAACAGCAGTGGGCGGAAAGGTTTGCTGAGGTTTTCGTGAATATGAAAGGGGCTGATGGCGCCGACTATAGCCCGCGATGGTACAGCGGATCGTGGAACAATTTCGATATGAGCTCGAATGCCGCAAATCTCTCCAGCGGGCTCGGCCGCGCCATCAGTTCATCCGTCTCGCCACCGGGATCATCTTCAGGTGGCGGTGGCGGCGGCTCCTCCGGCGGCGGTGGCGGCGGCGGGGGCGGCGGAGGCTGGTGACCGCGCCGGAGACGGACTCCGTGCCGCAACGGATGCGAGCAACAATCTATTTGCATTGTCTATTAAACTGTGGGATTCCTTTCCAGCGAGGAAACAGCCGGTTTGACTCAACACATTTACCGACGCCGACCCGTCAGCACTGACGCGATTCCGAGCGTCATATTCTTTCTGCTGATTGCCAACGGAGTGCTCTTCGCCGCGCAACAATTCCCGTTTACCGAAGAGTTCCTCGGAAGATATCTTGCGTTGTGGCCACTGCACTCCGTATTCGCCGATTTTTATCCATGGCAACTCGTCACCTATGGATTCCTGCATGGCAGCACCATTCATCTGATTTTCAACATGTTCATGCTTTGGATGTTCGGCCGGGAACTGGAACTCATGATGGGCGCCCGGCGCTTCCTGATTTACTACATGACCTGCGTCATAGGCGCGGGTGTCATCCAAATCGTCGTATCCGCACTGGAGGGAAGCCCGTATCCCGTTGTCGGCGCATCGGGTGGCGTCTTCGGCTTGCTGCTCGCATTTGGCATGACGTTTCCAAACCGCATGATCATGCTGCTGTTTCCGCCCATTCCCATGAAGGCGAAATACATGGTGGTGCTGTTTGGCATTCTCGAGCTGTATCTCGGGCTTAGTGGCAGGGCCCCTGGCATCGCAAACTTCGCGCACCTGGGCGGGATGCTTTTCGGGTTCCTGCTGATCCGGCGGTGGAAGAAGGCGCGCAGGAGGTACTAGATGGAAAATGCCATTGCGTTGATTGCGGCCACCATCGTGCTGATCCTGATACCGGGGCCGAACGTGGCCCTGATCGTCGCAAACAGTGTGCGTCACGGCATGAGAATCGGTGTCCTCACCTCTCTGGGCACCACGGCCGGGATCGGCCTGCAGCTTCTCGTGGTCGTCCTGGGCCTTGCGGCCCTGATCGAACTGGTGGCCGATGCCCTGAGCTGGCTCAAGTGGCTCGGCGTCGCGTACCTCGTCTGGACCGGTGTGCGCACCTTTAAGGAACCGGCGTCGGACCTGTCGGACGTCAAGGCCTTATCAGACAGCGGCGCTTTCTGGCGCGGCGCGTTACTCGCCATGATCAACCCGAAGACCTTGCTGTTCAATGCCGCATTCCTGCCGCAGTTTGTCGGCAATACGCCGGATGCCAGCAAGCAATTGCTGCTTCTGGCCGGCGTCTTCCTCACGGTAATCGTCATCGGTGATGCGCTGTGGGCGGTGTTTGCCGCGACCGCGCGCAACTGGTTGCATCGCGTCGGCCACTTGCACAAACGGATCAGTGGCGCGTTTCTCTTCGGCGCGGGCGTCGGCCTGGCGCTGTCGCGCCGCGCCCTGTAACGGTCGATCCTGCAGATCGCCGCATACGGGCCGAACGTAATTCCTGTGTTGCAGCAGGCGGTTCGGGAGATTGTCCCGGCGGTCGCGCGCGCGTGACGTGCTGATGTGCCGCGACGCGCGGCGGGGGATTCGGCCGCGTGAAACATCCGTAGGTCCATTCCCTAATTGGCGTGCCCGCTGCATTTGCTACGCTTGCAGCAAGGCATCATTCAATCAGGGCGGGGCCTTTACCATGAGAACCACGGCAATCCCGAAGGCCGCCTGGTGCGCTTTGGTACTTCTTTTGATTTCCGCCTGTGCGCGGCAAGCACCCGAACGCACGGCGGGCGACAGCAGAATCGCAATAGACAGGGACGACATTGCCGGCGTGGTGCAGAGCGCCGCCGGCCCGGAAGCGGGGGTCTGGGTCATCGCGGAAACCGAGGACCTGGCGACACGTTTCGCCAGGATCGTCGTCACCGACGACGACGGACGCTACCTCGTGCCCGATCTGCCGGACGCCAACTACCAGCTCTGGGTCCGTGGCTATGGACTGAAAGATTCCGCCAAAGTGGCGGCGAATCCCGGTGACCGTGTGCATCTCAGGGCGATTATCGCACCGGATGCGGCTACCGCGGCGCAGGTCTATCCGGCCGCATACTGGTACTCGATGCTCGGGTTGCCGAGCGCAGAAGAGGTCGCGGAGATTCCCGGCGGCATGAACAACTACCTGATGTGGACCAAGAACATGGGTTGCATCGGATGCCACCAGCTCGGCCAGTTGTCGACGCGCACCTTGCCCGACGGTTACGGGGTCGGAGAGACCTCCAAAGAGGCATGGACGCGGCGCATCGCATCCGGCCAGGCCGGCGACTACATGGTGCGTCTTGCGGCACAGTTGTTGCGCGGGCTGCCGATCAAGTACATGGCCGAATGGACCGATCGGATAGCGGCCGGCGAATTGCCATCGCAGGTTCCGGAACGGCCTTCGGGCATAGAAAGGAACATCGTTGCCACGGTGCGCGACTGGTCGAGCCCGCAGTTTTACATGCACGACCTGTCAGGTACCGACCGCCGCAACCCGACCGTAAACGGCTATGGCCGTTTATATGGCGCACCGGAACTTAGTACCGACGAGATACCGATCCTGGATCCGCTTGCAAATACCGCGACCGTTTTCAAGGTGCCGGTGCGTGACGAGGACACGCCGACAACAAACGAGGCGCCCGTTCTTGCGCCGTCACCTTACTGGGGCGACGAACGCATCTGGGACAGCAAATCGAATATTCACAACCCGATGCTTGATCAGGATGGACGCATCTGGCTGACGGCGCGCATACGCGCGCAAGACAATCCGGATTTCTGCAAAGAAGGCACGCGACACGAGTCGGCGCGGGTGTATCCCACCTTCCAGACGTCGCGTCATCTCACGATGTACGACCCGGCCAGTGGGGACTACCAGTTCGTCGATACCTGTTTCAGCACGCATCACCTGCAGTTTGCCTACGACGATGACAACACGCTGTGGACCAGCGGCGATCGCAACGTTGTCGGCTGGCTCAAGACCAATGAGTTCCTCGCCACCGGTGATGCCGCCGCGGCGCAGGGCTGGGCGCCGCTGATTCTCGATACCAACGGCAATGGCGTGCAAGATACGTGGACCGAGCCGGGCGAAGACCCCGAGCCGGACCTCGACATGCGCGTGCCAAGGGGCTTCTATGCCGTCATGCCAGAACCGCGCGGCGAAGCGGTCTGGGGCTCCAACGTGTTCTTCTATCCTGGCGCAATCACCCGCCTCGTGCCCGGCGATGACCCGCCGCGGACAGCCCTCGCGGAAACTTACGAGCCGCCGCTGCCGGGTTTCGGTGTGCGCGGCGCCGATATCGACAAGAACGGGGTCATCTGGGTGTCGCTCGGCAGCGGGCACCTCGGCGAATTCGATCGCCGCAAATGCGAGGGCCCGTTGAACGGCCCGGATGCAACCGGCAAGCATTGCCCGGAGGGCTGGAGCCTGCATGACCTGCCCGGACCGGGCTTCGAGGAACTGCCGCAATTTAGCGTCGAATCCAGTTACTACACCTGGGTCGATCAACACAATTCACTCGGACTCGGCGAAGACGTGCCGATGGCGACGGGTAATCTTCTAGATGGCGTTCACGCGCTGGTCGACGGAAAATTCGTGACCTTGCGGATACCCTATCCCCTGGGTTTTTACACCAAGGGCTTGGAGGGCCGGATCGACGATCCCGAAGCCGGCTGGAAAGGGCGTGGTATCTGGGTGCCGAGCGGCGATCGCACGCCCTGGCTGATGGAGGGCGGCAAGGGCACGAAACCGCTGGTCGTGCATTTCCAGGTGAGACCCGACCCGTTGGCCAAGTAGAATGAACCTGGATCGCTAACCGGGAATCGAATGAGATTCATGGAGACCGAATGTTGCGCCTGAAATTCGCGCTGGTGCTGTTACTGCTTTGTGCCGGCGCGGTGCTGGCACAGGGCCGCTGGCACCGGGAGGGAGAATTGTCGAACGACCCGGCGTCGCACGCGGAATTCGCCTTTACGCGCATCATTTTCAAGTCCGGTTATTCGACGCTCCCGGGTCCCGGCAATACGGCGTGGCGCGACTGGCCCGAAGCAGACGCGCATTTCATCAGGGGCGTAAAGCGGCTGACAAGCGTCGACATCGAAGACTCGAGCCGCGCCATCCTGCTGACCGACGAGCAATTGTTTGACCGGCCATGGATCTATGCGCTCGAGGTCGGCACCTGGCTACTCTCCCGGGAGGAAGCCGACAATCTGCGCGAGTATCTTCTGCGCGGCGGTTTCCTGGTCGTCGATGACTTTCATGGCACCGTGCAATGGGCCGGCTTCATGCGTTCGATGAAAATGGTGTTTCCGGATCGCCCGATCGTCGATGTGACCAGGGAAGACGCGATCATGGGCATGCACTTCGACGTCGACATGAGCAAGCATATCCCCGGCATCATGGCGCTGAGATACGGCGTCACCTGGGAACACGACGGCTATGTACCGACGTGGCGAGGCATCTACGACGATGACGGCAGGCTGATGGTGATCATCAACTGGAACGTCGACCTCGGCGATGCATGGGAGATGGCCGACGAGCCCTGGTATCCGGCAAAATATACAGCGCTCGCCTACCGCTTCGGCATCAATTACGTCCTGTATGCGATGACGCATTAACAATGTCTCGCAATCTTTCCGCGATCGCATTTCTTTAACAGTCAATTTATGGCCCACGAAAACGAATACCACGACAACATGGTGACGATGCTCGAGACCATCTGGGGCGCGGGGTATATGGCGCCGGGTGGAGCAGGCAATGTCGCGAAGATGCTCGAGGGGATCGATACTCCCGGCAAGCGCATTCTCGATATTGGCTGCGGCATCGGCGGGCCGGCACTCGAGATGGCGCGAGCCCACGGCGCTACGGTGGTCGGCATCGATCTCGAAGCGCCGCTGGTCGCCCGCGCAACGCAAACCGCGGCTGAGCACGGATTGAGTGATCAATGCACTTTTCAAGCCGTAACCATCGGCCCGTTGCCGTTTACCGATGAATGCTTCGATATCGTAATCAGCGCGGGGGCGTATACACAGACCGCAGACAAAGCGGGAATTCTTGGTGAGTCATACCGCGTCCTGAAGCCTGGTGGCTATCTGAGCTCCTACGAATGGCTCAAGTCGGAAGGCGAGAGCTCGGAGGACATGCGTTACTGGCTCGAAATGGAAGGCCTGACCTATGCGCTGCAGACGATTGATCAATTTCGCGATCAGATCGAAACGGCCGGCTTCGTCGACGTCGTTGCCGAGGATGCCACCGCGTGGTACCGGGACGAGGCGCGGCGCGAATACGAACTCATCAAAGGTGATCTCAAGCCGCGGCTCATCGAATTGCTCGGCCAGGAAGATGCCGAGCATTTCGTCGAGGACTGGCGAGCCATGGTCGTTGTCATAGACAAGGGTGAGATGCGTCAGGGCTATTTTCGCGGGCGGCGCCCGGGCTGAAGATCGAAAAACCCGCCGCTAGATGCGCGCGGGTGGGGTAGCCCTCCGATGTTCGGGATCATAGAAGGGTTTCGATCGAACTTCGCAGGCAGCCCAGGCCGAACGCCATTTCAATTCCCGCTGATATTCGATACGCGCCCACAAGTCGGCTGGCAAGCGTCCATTCCCGTATTCGATATCCGCGAGCGCGAGATTGGCCTTGAGAATCGGCGACCAGGTTCCACACTTGACCTCGCCACATCGTTTACCGTTCTTGCCGTCGTAGATATATGCCTCACCGACCGGCTTGTTGCCGTCGACGACGATTTTTTCCATGCGCCGCATTGGCGGTCGCGAATGCTCTTTTTCGAGCGCCTTGCGGCCGGTAAAGTGCCCTTTGTCGAGATGCACGATCCAGCCCAGCCCCACTTCATAAGGCGAACGATCGTAGCCATTGCGAACGGTTGCTTCGGCCGTGTTGAAATCAAAGCCCGGCATGATGAAGGCCGCTTCTATGCGCACCATTTCAAGCGCCGACAGGCCCATCGCGTGAATATCGTATTGTCCCTGCACGCCGAATATCGCGTCCCACACCTGCAGCGCATGTGAAGGTTCCATCCACAGCTCGTAGCCGAGGTCTCCGGTGTAACCGGTGCGCGATACGAGGACGGGAATGTCCTTAAGATGCAGCGCCACGGCATCGAACGGTTTCAGACGCTCCAGATCGGCGATACCCGCTGCTGCAAGCACGGCGTACGAAGTCGGGCCCTGCACCGCGAGTGCCGCCACGTCATGCGTTTCCAGTTCAATATGAACATCGAATCCCGTGGCCGATATCAAGAGCCAGTCGAGCTGGTGATGCTGCACGCACAGGCGGTAGTCGTTATCACCGAGCTGGAACAAGGTCCCGTCGTCGATAACCTTGCCTTCGTCGTTGCACCAAACGACATAAGTCACCCGTCCCGGCCTGAGTCCGGAGATATCGCGAGTGACCAGTCGATCGAGGAATCCACGGGCGTCTTTGCCCGTGATGCGGTACTTCTCCATCGGCGTTAAATCCATGACGGCGCATCCACTGCGCACCGCAAAATACTCGGTCGATAGTTTGTCTACGACGCGGGCAACCTTATAGGTATTCCAGACCATCCACTCCTCGCTCGTAGACTTCTCGTCGAAACGATCATGGAACGGTGTGCGCTGCAATGACTGGCGAAAATGTTCGCGATCGATTTTCATTTCGCTGCCCCGAGTTCGAGAATGCGGCGCGCGGCGTTGCGGCCCGGAAGACCCGTCAGGCCGCCGCCCGGGTGACAACCGGCTCCGCATAGAAATAGTTTTTCTATCGGCGTGTCGTACTGCGCGGCACCGTGCAGGGGCCGCATCATGAAAGACTGATGTATTGACAGTTCGCCGTGGTGCCAGTGGCCCTGAACGGCACGGTATTGTTCTTCGATATCGCGTGGCGTCAACAGCTCGTGCTCGACGAGCAGAGACTTCAGATTCGGTGAATACTGGCTAAGCTGCGCAATGACTTTGTCGGCGACCGGCTGTTTCTGATTCTCCCATCCGCCCTCGAGATCGTAAGGTACGTAGGCGATATTGACAGACATCACGTGATGGCCGTCGGGTGCAAGCGCATCGTTGTGCATACTTGGGATCAGGATGTCGAGAACCGGGTGTTCGGAGTACTCGCCGTACTTGCAATGATTGAACGCGCGTTCTATGTATTTCATCGATGGTGCAACCAGGAGGCGATTGCCCAGATGTTTCTCCGACAGCCCCGTAAACTTGGGTATGCCGCTGAGCGCCAGGTGCAGCTTTGCGACCACGCCGGCACCGTGGATCTGTGACACTCGATTCGCGAACATCGCGTCGAGCAGCGGTGCACCAATGAGCGTGGATAACGTTGCGCGCACGTCGGCGTTCGAGACGACGATCCTCGCGTTGAGCACTTCTCCGTTCGACAGTTCCACGCCGCTCGCTTTTCCGTTATCGACCAGGATCCTTGCGACATGTGCATTGTGGCGTATCGTTGCCCCCGCATCTTCGGCAGATCTGACGAGCGCCTGCACAAGTTGCGATCGGTCGCCGCTTTGCAGCGACAGAGGACCGTTGAGTTCGCCCTGCAGCCGCTGCAGCCAAGTCAGTATGGTGCCCGGGCTACGGGGCCCCATGGCGCTGCCCATGACCGCATCGGCGGCAATGGCTCCTTTCAGGCGTTCGTCGGCGAATAATTCATCCAGAACGTCATAAATATTGATCGCCGCAACGCGCAGGAATTCGTACATGGATTCGCGGCCGAGGCCCAGGCGAACATTCCAGCCGAGCTTTCCGAGCGTGATCGTGTCCGCGACTTGCATGTTTTTCAATCGCGGCGGCTTGTTGTCGAACAAAGGCCGCAGCGCCCTGGTGAAAGCCAGGTACTGTTTCTTGAATTCCGGGTAGGCCTCTCTGTCCGTTTCCTCGAGGCCGTCACCCGACACACGGTTTGTGCCGATGATCAGGTGCCTGCCGTCTGCATCCAGGGCGACGGTGTCGATCGCCGGCCCCGCTGCATAACCGAACTGATCTAGTTTGAGATCGCGGCGCATCGCCCTGCTAATCGGATACGCCGCATGCGCGAGTCCGGAAAAATGGTACTTGCCGCCTATAGCACGCGGCGCCGACATGCCGCCAGCGGCTTCCGCGGCTTCCAGGCACACGACCTTGATGCCGGCACGAGCGAGATATGCGGCGCAGACGAGCCCATTGTGTCCGGCGCCGATGACGATTGCGTCCGTGCGCTCAGTCATCGCTGAACTCCCGCGGTGTCGAATCCGGTTTTCTAAGGTCGCGCAGGATCTCGCGCGCCGCGTTGGCGCCGGGTGCACCCATGACACCACCGCCGGGATGCGTGGACGAACCGCACATGTACATGCCCCTGACAGGCCCGCGATATTGTGCATAACCGGGGAACGGGCGATTGAACATCAATTGATCGAAGGTCAGTTCGCCCTGGAAAATATTTCCCTCCGTCAGGCCTTCCTCCAGTTCGAGTTCCCTCGGCGTGCGAATCTCCGCGTGCAGAATCAGGTCTTTGAAATCGGGGCTGTAGTCTGCGATCTGATCAATGACCGTCTGCCCAAACTGGTCGCGCTTTTCGTCCGTCCAGCCTCCCTCGGGCTGTACCGGACAGTACTGCACGAAAACGGTCATCATGTGTTTGCCCGGCGGCGCGAGGCTCGGATCNNTCCTTCCAGTCGTCATAGGCCTTTTCGAGGCGCCGCAAGGTATCGGTGAAGTGCATGTGGCCGAGCGTCAACGGCGATCCCTCGGGCAGCGACGGGAAAGAAGGCATGCCGTCGAGCGCGATATTGAGCTTTCCGGACGAGCCCCGGATCTTGAATTTCCTGGCGCGCTCCACGAGCTTCGCCGGCAGTATGTTTTCATCCATCAACTTGATGAAGGTGCGCTTTGCATCCAGGTTCGATATGACGACTTTCGCCGAAATCTGCTCACCGGACGCGAGCTCGACACCGGTCACCCTGTTGCCCGATACCGCGATTTGCGCCACCTCCGCATCGGTCCGGATATCGCCGCCATGTGCTTGGAACGATGAGGCCAATGCCCGGGCTACGGCACCCATGCCGCCACGCGCAAATCCCCACGCGCCGATGTTGCCATCGACGTCTCCCATCGCGTGATGCAAAAGCACATATGCTGTACCGGGCGAATAGACACCGAGACCGGTGCCTATAATGCTGCCGCCGGAGTAGTGCGCAAGTATCGTTTCGTTCTCGAAGTAGTTTTCGAGGTACTCCGCAATCGGCATCGTGAAGAAGCGAATGAACTCGTACAACTGTGATTCGCTGAGTTCATAGAATTTTTTCAGCAGGTAAGCGAACTCGAATGCATCACGTGGCCGGAACGAACCCGGGTCCGGGGGTGTTCGCAGAAGAAAACCACGGATGAGCCTGCACCAGCGCAGCACGTCTGCATCGAAGCGAATTGCGGCGTCTGCATCACGGAGGCTGTGCCGCATCAACTCGCGGCGGCGGACATTCGGATTGTAGTAACTGCCGAAGTAATCGCCGTCCTGCTTGAATGTCATGCTGCTGACCAGCGGAATGACCTTCAGGCCGTGTCGGCCGAGGTCCAGCGCGTTGTAGATCTCCGGACGAAACAGGCTGCAGACGTAGGAGCAGTTCGAGTATTGCCACCCGTGGTGCAGCTCCCTGCTGACGGTCGCGCCGCCGATATAAGGATTCTTTTCGAGCACGAGCACGCGCAATCCCGCCTTGGCGAGAAACGCGGCGTTGGTCAGGCCGTTGTGGCCGGCTCCAATGACAATGGCGTCGTAGTGGTTCATCGACGCTTGGGATTCCTTGTTATTGGCGGTGAACCAGGTGACTTTATAGCATGCTTTTGGTCTGGGTCTGTTAAGCGTATAGGCGCGGTAGTCCGGCTTTTCGGGCGAGGCCGAAAATGGTTTCGCAGGGTTGCCGGCAAACCGTGGCAACGGCGCCCGGGAAGTATATGATGGTTAGTTGAGTGGAAGCCGATCGGAGGCGATGGCCATGTTGGATAAGACTAAAAAAGACTGGCGATTACTGGCGACCGAGGTCGAGATCGAGGGCCGTGCGTTTATCGATGGCCAGTACCGTGATGCGCTTTCAGGCGAGACGCGTGAGACTGTGAACCCAGCCAATGGCGCAAAGCTCGCCGATGTCGCGAACTGCGGAACAGAAGACGCTGATCAGGCCGTCGCCGTCGCACGCGCGACGTTCGAGAGCGGGACCTGGTCCGAAATGGCGCCCGCGGATCGCAAGATGGTGTTGGTGCGTTGGGCCGAATTGATAGAAGACCATGCCGATGAGATCGCGCTACTCGAATCTCTTGATGTCGGTAAACCGATTGCCGATACCACGGGCATCGACGTGCCGTCAGCCGCACGCACGATTCGCTGGAGCGGTGAGGCTATCGACAAGGTATACGACGAAATTTCGCCGACGCCGGCTGACAGCCTGGCGCTCGTGCAGCGGCTGCCGCTCGGTGTCGTTGCGGCGATCGTGCCCTGGAATTTTCCATTGACC
>JABAOE010011531.1_pt1 | contig 24035 bp, 23 predicted proteins | sample 7062141 | NCBI WGS metagenome assembly JABAOE01 (sample SAMN14538627, study PRJNA623070) | marine sediment metagenome | biome: marine biome [ENVO:00000428]; feature: marine pelagic biome [ENVO:01000023]; material: deep marine sediment [ENVO:00002113] | place: India: Gulf of Khambhat ... | reverse complement strand
AAGCCGAAGGTCTTGAATCCCATCGACTCCAGGGCGCAGTTGCCGGCGAGGATCATCAGGTCGGCCCACGAGATCTTCCGGCCGTACTTCTGCTTGATCGGCCAGAGCAGCCGGCGCGCCTTGTCGAGGTTGGCGTTGTCGGGCCAGCTGTTGAGCGGCGCGAAGCGCTGCTGGCCCCGGCCGGCGCCGCCGCGGCCGTCGGTGATGCGGTATGTCCCGGCGGCGTGCCATGTCATACGGATGAACAGCGGGCCATAGTGGCCGAAGTCCGCCGGCCACCAGTCCTGCGAGTCGGTCATCAGCTTGACCAGGTCGCTCTTCAGCGCCTTGTAGTCGAGGCTCTTGAATTCCTTCGTATAGTTAAAATCGTCGCCCATGGGGTCGGACTTCTCGGAATGCTGGTGCAGCAGCTCTAATCGCAGCTGGTTCGGCCACCAGTCGCGGTTCGTCCTGCCCACGCCTGCGATGTGATTAAACGGGCATTTGCTTTCATCAGCCATAGTGTTATCTCCTTTCGTGTTTAAGAAAATCTCAGGACATTCCCGGACGAAACCATTCTTGCAATCTCATTGTAATTGCAAGATTATTGCAACACGAAACCATTGTCAACCACTTTTTTGGATTTTTTTGCGTTCATGGGCAGCCAATTTTTACTTGGTTCGGTAAACTCTTTTCCTCTTGTCATCCATAGCAATTTTTGGCTAAGGGTTACCTATTGAAAGGAGATCCAATCATGGCCAAACCTGAGATGACATTCGATCAATGGTGGGTAGGTAGCCACTATCGCAATTTCGTCGAACAGGAGGGAGCCCCCCTGTATGAGGGCAGTTTTCTCGAGGACTTGTGCACCCTGGAACTTGCGGATTGGGAGCGAAGAGGCGGCAAGGTGGGCTATACCCGCCTCGCGGATCAGGAGAAGATCGGCTTTCAAGTCGTGGAGATACCCCCCAAGGGCCAGCTCAAGCCCGAGCATCACATGTATGAGGCCGTCATGTACGTGCTTAAAGGGAGCGGAGCTACTCAGATCTGGCAGGAAGGCGAGCCGAGACGGACCATCGAATGGTCCGAAGGCGCGCTCCTCGCCATACCTCTAAACGCCTGGCATCAGGAATTTAATAATTCGGGCAGCGAGCCCTGCCGTCTCCTCTTCGGCAACAACATGCCTCAGATCATCAACCTGTATCACGACGTTAAGTATGTGTTTAACAATCCCTATTCCTTCAAAAACCGTTACAGCTATTCCATGGAAGACTACTACACCGACTCCGGGACGCACCGGAACCTGAGACTGTTCGAAACCAACTTTATTCCCGACATTCGAAGCTTCAAACTGGACGAATGGAAAGAGAGAGGCACTCGCACATCCATCATGCGGCTCTACATGGGAAATGCCTCTTCGCAGATTCATATCCTCGAGGTGGGAGAAGGGACCTACGTGACTGCCCATCGGCACGGGTCGGGTCCACACGTCATGATCATCGGCGGCGAGGGTTACGAGCTGCTATTCTTCCCGGGCGCCGAAAGGGATCCGAGCAAGAGGCTCAAGGTGCCGGCCAAACCCTACGGTGTCGTCGCACCGAAGCTAAACGAGTATCACCAGCACTTCAACACCGGTAGAGGACCTTTCAGGCAACTCGCCTTCAAGGGTTGGGACCCCAGCGGGGCAGCCATCACCGGCAAGGGTCAGTACGATCCGGTGGGAGCGGCAAAGAGCGATGATCCCTTCGCCTATTCCTTCAAGCTCCGCTACGACAAAGAAGATCCGAACATCCGCGAGGATTACTACAAAGCACTGGAGCAAAACGGCATCGATCTGAGGCTTCCGCCTTTAGATCAGGGCGGAGGATGATCGTTCTCGGACTGCGCAGCATTCTTAAACCAGGGTTGGTCCGTGTGAAAGGCCGAAGAGCCGCCAACCCTGGTTTCTTCTTGATCCCCGACTGAAGTGAAAGTTTTCTGTGCACGTTGACTCCTATGGGTAGACGTGAGATTCGTCGTTGGCTTTTTGCCCTGTTGGTTATTCAATGGCTAGGCGCAGCTTCCGTGGTCCACGCCCAGTTTCCACAGTTCCCTTACGCCAAACAGTTCAACACGAAAGTCGCCCCTAAATCTGCTGGGCAGCAGGCGACGATGGTGCCCATTCCAGGGGGCACCTATACTATCGGCGCACCTGCGAACGACCCACGCGCAGCACGCGACGCGCTTCCTGCACACCAAGTAAGAATCAATTCCTTCCGTATTGATCGAACAGAAGTCACCAACGGACAGTTCGCCGAGTTTTTGAACGCTCTGCCTGTAACTCCGATCGGCACGGCGCTCGGTGGTGATTTGGACCCGGAAAATATACCTGAGGACTACCACTACTTGTTTCTCCAATATATTGAACCACGCCCTCCCTACCCGATTATACAACTCGACGACGAAGAAGCGCGCATCGGCATGCGAGATGGATTGTTTGTCGCAAACCCGGGATTTGACAACCACCCCGTGGCCGAAACCACATGGGCCGGCGCCGTATCCTACTGTGCCTGGCGCGGCGCGAGGTTACCCACTGAAATTGAGTGGGAAGCCGCCGCTCGGGGAAAAGAAGGCCGAATTTACCCCTGGGGAGATGCTCCACCCTCTACGGAGCTCGCAGTCATCCATCGCGAGAGCGGAGACACACTGCCGGTAGGTAGCGCTCCCGGCGGTGCCACTCCCGAGGGACTGCTCGACATGGCCGGTAGCTTGCAGGAATGGACCAGCACTCTGTACCGCCCGTACCCGTATCGCTCCGATGATGGACGGGAAGACTTGAATCATCCGGGGGAACGAGTAACTCGCGGTGGTGACTACGTCTTCGAGGTGGCCCCTGACAAGCTTACCACCTGGCACCGCACGGGTTATTCGCGTAGGGTAAGTTCCGGTCATCGTCAGATTGGCTTTCGTTGCGCGGCGGATGCAAAGGATTCTGCATAGGACCCTGGGCTCAAGTTCGACATTATCAATCTTTGACAGAGCGCCATGGCAGAGCATTCGAGTTTCATGCTATAGACGCTTTATTCGATAGCGGTATCCAATTTTTTAAGGAGCAACATTGGCAACTGAAAAAAAAGTCGATTTCGGAATCATGGCACATCTGGGTCTGATGAAGCCCCAGGTGACCGCGGAGAAAATCCAGACCTATTTTCGGCGCGCTGAGGAGCTCGGCTTTCACAGCGCCTGGATGAACGAACAGTCCGGTTTCAGAGCTGGTATCGGCTCCTTCGAAAGCATGACCCTTATGAGCTATGCCGCGGCTCTTACCACAAGGCTGCGTTTTGGTTTCGCAGTGATGCTGATTAATTTGCGAAATCCAGTCCATGTGGCGCGCGGTTTGGCAAGCATTGATCAGCTGAGCAAAGGACGGTTAATTTTTGGCGTCGGCCTGGGAGCGGGGATGGACGTCTATAGCGCTTATGGTTTAAGTTCCGAGCGACGTGTTGCACGCTTCAACGAGACCCTCAGCTACATTCAAGGGCTTTGGACTGAAGACGATCTGAACTTTGAGGGGCAGTTTTTTCAGGTCAAGAATGCCAACATGATGCCAAAGCCATACCAAAAACCGCACCCGCCAATTTGGTTTGGAGGAAGTGCTCCTGCTGTTCTCAAGCGCGCGGTGAGACGTGGATCAGGCTTTGTTGGAGCAGGCTCATCCACTACTGCCGATTTCAAATCCCACGTTCAGACTCTACGGCAGGAACTCGAGGCGGCAGGTAAAGATCCCGCCACATTCCCCATCGCAAAGCGCGTCAACGTTGCCGTCGATAAAGACAGCGACCGCGCCCTAAGAGGCCTCAGGGAGTGGTTCGGTGACTACTACCGTAATCCTGATCGGGCAAATTCGGTTTCAGTCTGGGGTAGTCCCGATCAGGTGGTGGAAGGAATTCAGGATGTCATATCCGCCGGCGCCGGCCTCGTGATTTTTAGCCCAGTCTTCGACGGCTTGGAACAAATGGAAATCCTGGCCAGTGAAGTCGTTCCTCGCCTAACGTAAACGTCGAGGCTGATTGAGAGTAACGTAAACTCATTAAGGAGAGACAGTGATATGCCGTCGTTTGATATTGTTTCTGAAGTGAACAAGCAGGAAGTCACCAATGCGGTGGACCAGTCGAACCGTGAAGTGGGGACTCGATTTGATTTCAAAGGCTCCAATGCGATGTTCGAGCTGGAAGCCAACAAGGTGACCTTGCGTGCTCCTAACGACTTTCAACTCAAACAGATGCTCGACATTCTCCGGGAGAAACTCGCCAGGCGCAAGGTGGACGTCCGTTGCTTGCAGGTTGATCCACCCCAGATCAACGTGAGTGAAGCGTGGCAGGTGGTCACTGTGCGCGAGGGGATCGAAGCGGAGCTCGCCAGGAAGATCGTTAAAATCACCAAAGGAGGCAAGCTGAAGGTCCAGGCGGCCATTCAAGGCGACAAAGTTCGGGTCACCGGCAAAAAGAGGGATGAGCTGCAACAGGTGATCGCGATGATCAAGGACTCGGACATCGATTTACCGCTTCAGTATACCAACTATCGGGATTAGCCCCCACGAACTCCGCGTCACTTTAAGTGCTGACGGCACGAGCGAACCTGTGCAAGTGATATTTTTAATCTTGCAATTATTCTAAGATAAGTTAAAAATAACTCACCGGTTTTTGGATCCAACGTAAGATCCCTTTTTGTTGGCCATTCAAGAGTCGATCGTTTTTCACTCATGTTTCGGTACTTCGCCTTTAGCCTAGTTCTCCTACTCACGGTTATCGTTTCCCAGAAAGTTTTCGCCGAACCAACAATGGTCGAATTGATGTTTGCACGGGACGTGGTTCTGAGGGAGCCCGTGCGACCATTTAAGCCAGGCGCCTATTGTGAAAGCGAGCCAGAACCAGCCGGCCCGATTCCGGTGGTGAATTCGCAAGAGGAAAACAGAGTATTTTTCTGGAGTCTCTTCACCAATGCCTCCGAAGGGATCTTACGCCACAGCTGGGTCAAAGGGGATGTCGAGGTCTACGGTGAAAACATTGAAATCGGGGAATCTGGCTGGTGGCGCAGCTGGAGTGGCAAGGAGATCGTTGCCAAGGAAGATGCCGGTCGGTGGAAGTTGGTGGTGTCCAAGGTAGGGGAACCTAACGACGTGATTTGTGTGGTTCATTTTTTGATAAAGTAGAGTCCGCCTCTTTAAATCAGCACCTTCTGCGACACAATCTGCCATAACAAACCACCAATGGTAACGGAAACCTTACCCGTTATCCCAAATCCGATCCATCAGAGTTAACCTGCCTACCCTTGGGACTTGACATCTCAGCCGCGTTCAACCATTGTGGCCTGAAATCCTCAACCGAACATGCAACCCGAGAACCCTCAATCTAACCCAGAGTCATCCGGCTCATCCACACCTCGTCGGACGGCGCTCGCCACTTTGCGTCACAGAGATTTTCGTCTCCTCTGGTTGGGCCAATTGGTCTCCACCATGGGAGACCAGATGCAAACCGTGGCCATCGGCTGGCACATCTTCATTTTGACAGATTCCACCCTCCAGGTGGGTCTAGTAGGCCTGGCCCGAGTCATTCCATTCATGCTCCTTTCTTTCATCGGTGGAGACCTGGCGGATCGGGTCAGCCGCAAGAAATTGATCCTATGGACACAATCCGTGCTCATGTTGCCGACTCTGGCGCTGACCATCGGTACTGCCATCGGGATTATCACACCGGAGTTTATCTACGTGGTTTCTGTGATCTCCGGTGCGGCAACGGCTTTCGACGCACCCGCACGGCAATCCATCCTTCCCAACCTTGTTCCCCGAAACGAATTGGCCAACGCCTTGACGCTTAATTCGATCAATCGACAAACCGCCACAATCGCCGGGCCCGGCATTGGAGGACTGGTCATCGGCTTCTTTGGCCTGGCACCGACCTACGCCCTCAACGTGCTCACTTTTTTCGCGGTAATCGTTGCGTTGCTGCTGATGTCCGTGGTCCCAGCGCCAAAGCAGGGTGGCGGTCGTAAATGGAGCGATGTGCTCGGAGGTTTCCATTTCGTGCGCAAGGAGCCTCTCGTATTGCTTCCCCTCACCATCGATTTCTCCGTGACCTTGTTGCGTACCTACCGGGTTCTTCTCCCAGTGTTTGTCCGTGACATCCTGGGTCTGGGACCGGAAGCCTTGGGTCTGCTCCACTCCGCTGGCTCCGTGGGTGCCCTCTCGGGAGCCGGAGTGCTTGGCATGTTGGGTGATATCAAACACAAGATCGCGGTCATGTTAACGGCCTATGCATCCCAGGGAGTTTTTCTAATCGCTTTTGCCTTTTCCGGCACCCTTCCCATCTCGTTTTTGATGCTTGTCGGTTACGGCGTGGGTAACGTTGTTTCGGAGGTCATGCGCGTTACGCTTGTGCAACTCCGAACACCAGACGAGCTGCGGGGCCGGGTAACCGCTCTGGCCTCGATGTTCACCAGCGGCGGGCCTCAGTTGGGTCAGGTCAATCTCGGTGCCCTCACGACATTGCTTGGACCGGTTGGAGCCGCTATCCTTGGAGGAAGCGGTGTGGTGTTGGCCTGTGCGGGTTTCGCCCTGTTGCCACCCCTGCGCCGTGGCATGAAAGAGCAAAAGGAAGCAGTCGTCAGTTCGTGACCTTCTCTTTGTTATCGCCCATCTCTAAGCTGCCCCAAAAACACTTCCGCACTTTGATGAAAGCACTCGCCAGGGGAAGGTCTCAATGATGGAGGCACCATGCCGTTCCCGGTAATCCTGATCCCCGTCGCCGTTTCCGCAGTGCGGTCCTTGATTCGATACCGCATTCGCGTGGATCACATCCTGGCGGTGAAAAAGACTTCCGACGCCCTGCCCTTCACCCTACCGCCATTACCTAAAGTCAACTTCGAAGACACGCCGGCCATGGCGAAATACTTCCAATCGGAGCAAGGGCAACTGCTACTGGATGCAGCCAATCTGTCCGAGGTCTTTGCCGACTTTCAGTCCGGCGGCCGGCGCCGAAACATGAAGAAGACCACCGACCTACTAAAGCTCTACTATCGCACCACGGGTGGACGATCCAGTTCAACTGGTAGAAGCTCGGGTCCCGGCTTCAGTCCGAACGCGGAGAAGGCCCTCGCCTATTACATGGTTAACTCTTACCGGTTATCTACCAGCTCCGCTACGACTCGAATCCTGCTGGCAACTGCCGACATCCTGATGGAGTTTGCCGGGGATAATGCGGCGATTTTTATCTCCAACCCCAAGACCGCCAGTATCGTTACCACCCTTTTACGGGAGTTTGCCGCAAGGCACGATTTCAACGAGCAGAGCCTGGACAACGTCTACAAAAAACTGCTGGGTTCGGCCGTGGTCGCCGCTTTGGACAACAAGGAATCCTTACCCGAGCACCCTGCCCTGCTCGTGCTCTACTCCGCCCTGGGAGACGTGAGGCAACAGTTGGAAGCGAACGGGGATGACTTCGTCGCCAGGATCATTAGCGCGGGGGGATTTCAAAGGGTCGTTTCTTCCTATCTGACTAAACCGGTAACGGACCCAGCCTTTCTGGAGATGCTCGCCCACCTGACGGGTACGGACAAGTTGCATGAAGCGGAACGAAGGCTGATCCGAGAAGCCTTTGGCGCGACCCTGATCACACTCGGCAGAGACCTTCCGGAAATCATCGAGGATCCGGTCAAACTAACGGGAGTCCTTGAGGCGGCGATCAACTCAGCGGCTGCGAATGCCAGCGGAGTCATTCGCGTGTTGGGTGACGAGCAACCGTTACTAAAGGTCGTCCTGCACTCCGTCGCTGCGGAAGTTGCGAGGCGAAAGGATCTCTTCGACACGCTGGCGAGCGGAGAGCTGCTGGGAGCCATCTACAAAACGAGTCTGGCAACCATCGCAGCCGATCCGAAGACGATGATAAACCAGCTGGAAGTAAACGGTGCCGTTCAAAAGATCGTTATTCGTCTAGCGGAGGAGCTTTCCAGAAATTCTCTAAAGACTACCTTGGAGCGCCTGAAAGACGAGAAAGGTCTGCCGCTGGTGAGCCAGCTGATCTCCCGGAGCATTCTGGTCTTGGGGGAATACCCCAAGGTGCTAACCAGTAACAACGTTTTTGCAAGTGCCGTGATGGGCTCCGCGCTGAATGCCGGGGCCGATTTGGTGAGAGATGGACTGCAGGTGGAAGACCTGATGGAAGTGATCCGGGAGGGAATCAAAAGCGCTGCAAGCAACATCGAGTTTGCAAAGATGAACGAACCCTTGCGGACTCTCTTAACGGCGGTTGGAGCATCGGTGAGCAAGGGAGACTTGAGAACGAAGCTTGCGACACCGGAAATTCGGCGGGATGTGCTGTTGCAGATGATCCGGTCGGTCGCTTCGAATCCGAAGGTCTGGAATGATTTCGGCGGGAAAGATATCGCACAACCGTTGGTCACTGGAATTCTCGACGGCCTGACCAAGGACGCAAATCATTTGCTCAGCGGGGACGCGACGGTGGAAGCCTTCAAACAAAGTCTCAGGGCGGTTAGCCGGAGAGGCAACCTACTCTTACAGCAGGGAAACGTTTACGACGAGGTGGAAGCGGTACTCGTCAAAGCCCTAGAGGCGGCGGATCATGAGATCGGCAGAACCATGACGGGTGAGGACATCCCGGATTTTCTCGGCAGGGTTCTTTTCACCTTCTTTAAGGATTCCCTCACTCTGGCCACCGCAGCAGGTAGAGAAAAGTTCGAAGAGGCAAGAGCCCGTGCCATCGTAGAGCTGGAACGGAGGTTGTAGCTAACCACTATGATGCCGAAAACCTTTCGGGTGACCATGTCGATTTTTGCGTTAACCTTATTCGCAGAGGCATGCACCTTTATCTTTCCCAAAACCGCAGATCTCGAGGCCGTCCACGACACGTATCGCAGGGAGTTCACCTCTGCCCTTCTTCCCAGCGCCAATGAGCTGGGTGGCAGCGAGCCCAAAAATCTCGCCGCCGGCGATTTCAAGCAAACTCTCGCCGCCATAGCGGACTATCGACGCAGATATCCCGAAACGAAAGCGGAACTCAATCATCTGAAAATCCTGGAGGGAATGATCTACCTCCAGACCAAGCAATTCGGAATGGCACAACTTTCCGCAAAGGATGTGCAGCTCGCCGGAGGACAGCTGTCATCGTCACGTTCCGCGCCAAGAGACAGATTGTTTGCTGAGACCTATGAAAACCTATTGAACGGTTGGCGAACCATCAACGATTTCGAGAACCAGGAAAACCCAACGACTTCCCCAGCAACCCTGATAACGGCGGCGGAGGGAATTACCCAACGGCTTTGTAACATCAAAGCTGCAAACAGTTTAAAAACCGTCGAAGGGGATCAGGGGGCGAGTTACCTGGCAACCTCGGCGGCGATTTTTTACCTCTGGGCCGACCACCGGGCCCAGTTTGCCTGCCTCGTCGAGCAAGACCAGGGAATTTGCGACCGAGAGTACTATCCCGCAGTGCACCTCGATAAAGGGCGGGACCTGGTATGGGAATTTATGAGTTCAACCGCAAGGCAATTCGCCGAAGCAAATCTCAAGGCAACTAAGGGGGCTCGAATTCAAGGTGCACCCCGTTTCGCTGAGTATTATTTGATATTGGAGAAAAATATCAACGAAAGGGCTTCAAAGGCTCGCGCCGCAAACCGACGAGGCAAAGCCTTTGTGGTAACGGCCCGAGCTAAAGCCTGCGTGGAAGGAATGTAACGCGAAAGCCTCATCGTGCACGGCAACAAGCCCTTCCGGTCAAGGGCAACGGGCTGGTTAATGTTTATCGTCTGATCGTGGTGGCTGAAAGGGGCTTCGGAGCGGCGTGATAGCGCTCGAACCATTCCACCTCATCGATGGCTCCCGTGTAAGCCTTTTTTAGAGCCTCGCGATCGATGGGCTCGATCTCGCCCCGGGCGATGGCCTCGATACGTTCCTTGGAAACGGGATTGCCGTACTGATAGTTCCGCCCGTGGAGGCGAATGGTTGAATACTCGCGAATGACCTCGAGGGCCTGGCTTTCATTCTCTTCGGTCTTGACTAAACCATAGAGAGAATGGCGATTCCCCAACACATCGCCATGCGCCATCTCATCGTGGAGAATGATCTTCCCGACTTCTGCGAGAAGACTTTCATAGTCGCCGCCCTCGAGTCCGATGACTCCGAAGGCCACGGAACCGGCACCTCCACTGTTAAAAGACCCCGCCGATTCATGGAGGGAGGACACTTTAGCCCATTTTGCCCGGCAGTCTCTTTCCTTACGGCCGTATTGGGTCCATTCTGCAGTATCCCGCAGGACGTTCAGCGCCTTCCAATCCACCCGCTCACCGCTGATCCCTTCCAACAGATACGCAAGGGTCGCGTAGTGCCTGATCTCAAAATAATGCTCCGCCAGCTCATGCACCAGATCTTCACGCGGAAGTCCATGGTCCGTCCGATCCACCATCTCCGTCAATTCACCCTGTGAGATTTCGCGCAAGTTGCGCACTTCGCGGGCCACCTGGATCCTGAGGGCAAAAACATGCTGCTCCAAGGGGCGGGGTTGGGAATAAAACACTCGCGATATTTCCGCCTCCCCGGCCCGAAACCGCGAGCATGTGTCTTCGATCCTATCCATGATGGGCATGGTTCTTGACTCCTTGTCTCGCTCCTATTATTTCCCCTTGCCGACAAATCCAAGCCTAACCATTCTCAGGGTTTACTGTCAAACCAGCCGCCAATATTGACCCGCCCGCGGCGACTGTGATACCAAACAGGCAGAAAGTTATTTTGCCAAAGGAGGTCAACGAAATGTCTATTGAGTTCGTCGACATGCATGAACTGGCAAAGGATAAAAAGCGTCAGAGCATTATGAACACGCCGCGGTTTCATGCCTGGCATCATTACTATCCACCCGGCCGTAAGGATGAGATGCACTGTCACAATGCGGACCAGACCTTTATCGTCATCGAAGGGGAGTGCACCATGGGCTTCCCCGATGGCAGCAAAAAGCGACTCACCCCCGGCATGGTAGCAACGATTACAGGTGGGTCTTTTTACCAGCTGGAGAATACGGGAACGGGCCCGATGATTATGATGGGCAACCGGTCCGGGCCGGAGGAAACCCTCAAAACCATCAGTTACGAAACACGCGAAGAAATTATTTTTCCCAAATCCCGAAAGGCATCCAAAGGATAGTTGCGAAGTCTGAGGGCTCTAGGTCAACTCTTGCCCTTAAACAAAGGACCCGGGGTTTTCCCTTCTGCATAGTCCTTGAGCCTGTACAGCAGGACACCCCAGATGGCATTACACTTTCCGAACCAGCCATCGGCGGAGACCCAATCGGCGTGAGTCAGGTAAACCTCGGTCGCGTTATTCTGGGTCTCCAGCCGCCAAGTGATTTTCGTTCCTTTCCACTCTTCGTGCTCACCCAAACATTCCCAGCTCACCTGACGATCCGCAATTAGCTCTTCAACCCGCGCACGGAGAGGTGTTCCGTCGTCACCGTGTCTGAAATCCGCTTTGCCCCCAACCCGCGGTTCGAGCGTTAAATCCTCCGTCCACCACGCCCGCAGCCCATCCTGGGTAGCAAGCGCCTGAAAAACTATCTCAGGCGAAGCGTGGATCCGCACCTGCTGTCGCATTTGGGACATTCAAATCTCGTTATTCTTCAAGAATGCGATCTCGTCGGAACAGACAGCTAACTTTTCCACTCGTAGGTCAGCGAGGTAAAGTCAATCACGTAGTTCCCCCCCGCCTTGACGGACCGGGGCAGTTTGTCCGCGTCCTTCAATCCCTCGGGACAATAGAGCTCCAGCAGATTGCCTGAGGGGTCACGGAAATACATGAGCGCCTCGATTCCATGCCGGGTCCAGGGCTCATGGGTGGGAATACCGCATGCTTTGAGATGATCGATAAAGGGATAAAAATCTNNATGGTAAAAGCGTAATGTGGATACTCCGCCTCGGGTGCTGTCCATCCGCTCTTTTGCTGCGACAAGCCGATGGTGGCGCCCCCCACCTCCACTTCAGCGAATCCGGGGGCAAGATCTCTGACGTTTTTTCCGCCGAGCACCGTGGAATAAAAACGCTTCGACTCCTCCAGGTTCTTCACCGGGATACTGGCGTGATTAAAGGACCCTAGCTTTGCACTGGCCATGGAATTCCTCTCCTTTCAAACGGGAACTCTCAATCAAGGCATCTATTTGTAAGCGATTCCAATGATACTGACCTTCGGTTATCACAATCCAATTTTGGGGGCAAATGAGGGAAGCCAAAAACTCAAATTGTGAGCTGGCGAGGTGATCTGACGCTCATGAGTAGGAATTTGACATGGCTCGGTCATTGTCGTTACTTTGTGATCCAGCTCTCGCTGGGAGTGGCCGTGGGGTTGAACGAGCGATGAATCCAACGGAAAGGAATTGGCTATGAAAATTGCTGTTCTCGACGATTACCAGGATGCGTTTCGCGCCCTCGATTGCTACAAGAAGCTCAGCGGACATGAGGTTTTGGTATTTAACGACACCGAAAAAGACCCCGAACGACTTGCCCAACGATTGAAAGACGTCGAAGCGGTGATTTTAACCCAGCAACGCTCGCGCTTTCCGCGAGCCGTCATCGAGAGACTTCCGAACCTCAAGCTCGTGAACCAAACCGGGCGCAATGCGGGTCACATCGATGTGGACGCCTGCACCGAGCACGGGATCGTGGTTTCCGCCGGAGGCTCCGGGGATCCGCACACGACGGCGGAGCTCACCTGGGGGCTGATCCTATCCGCCCTGAGGCACATTCCCAACGAAGTTAAAAACCTGAGAGCCGGTCGATGGCAATCCACTGTGGGCACCCGTGTGAAGGAAAAAACTCTAGGAATCTATGCCCTGGGGCGCATTGGCGGTATTGTCGCAGGCGTGGGCCGCGCCTTCGGCGCTCGAGTCCTATGTTGGGGGCGCGAAGGTTCCACCGCACGTGCCAGGGAAGCGGGCTATGAAGTCGCTGCCAGCCGGGAGGCATTCTTCGCCGAAGCGGATATCCTAAGCCTGCACATCCCTCTCAACAAAGAGACTCGCGGCATCGTCACAAGTCAGGACCTCGCCCGGATGAAACCCACGGCGCTCATCGTTAACGCAAGCCGCGCGGGCCTCATCGCTGAAGGAGCGCTGCTGAAGGCCCTCGAGGCAGGGCGTCCGGGATTCGCCGCGGTGGATGTCTACGAGGACGAACCGGTCATCGGAGCGGACCATCCGCTGCTCAAGATGGACAACGTGACCGGCACTCCTCACCTCGGTTACGTCACCAGGGAAACCTACGATTCCTATTTTGGGACCATTGTGGACCAGATCCTTGCCTACCTTGCAGGCAAACCCATTAATGTGATTAATCCCAAAGCGCTGGGCGGGTAGTTGCTAGCGGCCCGAGTTGTACTCACATATTAAAGTCTTTTTTCCTGGATAGAATTGAAATCGTGCGCCTGCAAGGGTACGTTGACCGATAGGACCATCCGCAAAAAAGAGAGGAACCCCCATGGCACAACCTCAGGCCGGCATCATTCCTGAACCCAATCCCTTTGCGATTTTTCTCGTCTTCCGTGTGCTCGAGCCCGCCGTCAATGGTTCTCATGTAACAAAAGTTACGGCTCAAGTGCCCGTCCTCACCAGCAAAGTCGGCGCCGCCGATACAAAAGCAAAACTCGTCTGCAATGTAGGCTTCGGTAGTGATTTCTGGGATCTAATCTCCCCAGGAAAAAAGCCCTCCCACCTGAGGCCATTCAAAGCCATTGATTGGAACGGCAAGACCGCACCCAGCACGGGTGGCGATATCCTCGTTCATATCATCTCGAAACGCCACGATCTCAACCTGGAACTTGCCATGCGCATTCGTAATCTCCTCAGCGGTATGGTCGAAATCATGGATGAAGTCCATGGTTTCCGCTATTTGGATTCCCGCGACCTGACCGGGTTTATCGACGGCACGGAGAATCCCAAGGGAAAGAAACGGGAGGGTGTCGCCTTAATTGGTAAAGAGGATCCCGACTTTGCCGGGGGTAGCTACGTCTTCACCCAGCGCTACGTACACAACCTGGCGAAGTGGGTAACGATTCCCGTAGAGGACCAGGAAAAAGTCATCGGACGGCGCAAGCGGGACAGCAAGGAGTTATCGGACAAGATCAAGCCTCCCACGGCCCATATAAGCCGCGTGGTCATCGAAGAAGAAGGCGAGGAGCTGGAAATCGTACGTCACAGTTTCCCTTACGGAACCACATCGGAGGCAGGGCTATTTTTCATTGCCTACACGCGAGACACCGAAATTCCTGAAAAGATGCTCAGCCGGATGATGGGAACCACGGGTGATGGACTTCATGACCACCTCATGAACTACACCCAGGCCGTCACCGGAGCCATGTTCTTTGCTCCGTCTCTCAGCAGGCTCAAAACGATGGGAGTGTAGCGGGAAACTATCGATACAACGCGTCGATGACCCCGGCGGCGGCCAGCTTTTTCAATACGCGATCATCCACAAACTGACTTGGGTCCGCTTGCGCAGCCCGGGGAAGGTCTTTTGCCATGACTCGCAAGACCGCTCCCAAGGCCTCTAAATTGGGTAAGGGAACCTTGGGCATTCCTGCTACTGTGATATCGTAGGTTTCTTCGGCCAGGGTCGTATCCGGCAAGGTGCTGTATTCGGCTTGCACTCTGACGGTGAACTCCCTGTCGGTGCGGTAACGGTGCATTCCTTCCACATAGGCCTTGATAAAGGATTCCGTAATACCTCCGTGCTTCGCGATGTAGCTCTTGCGGCAGGCAATGCCCCCTAAGGAAAAATTCATACCGTAATCGCCAAAATCCACCAGGAAGCGGCAACCCCGTCTCCTTGCCTCGATGGCATCCGGCGGAGTCAGAATCGTAGCATCGCACTGACCATTGATGATTTCGGCTAGCCTCACTCCTTCCTCCGGAGACATTTGAACCTGACGAACCCCCAGTAGGCCAAGCCGATCAATGATAAAGTCCGCCAGCACGTCGGTGATCCCGCCATCCCCTGGAACCCCGAAGGTTTTACCCGCGAGCTGCTCCACCCGCTCGATCCCTGGGCGTCCCACCACAAATTGCTGGTTGATGCCGCCGGTCAGATAAACGAGATCCAGGTTCTCCTCCAGGTTGAGCCGCATCAAATTTGCCGCCGCCAAATTTCCGAACTGGATCTCACCGCTCTCAAGTCCCCGAACGACTCCCCGTGCACCGCTCAAAAGACGCGTCTCCACCTGGAGGCCGTATTTGTCAAACAACCCAGCCCGCTGGGTGACGATGAGCGGTCCCGCTCCCTGACCTTTGGTGGCGTACCCTGCAACCAATGAAATAGCCATCATCCAATTCCCACGGTTTTGCTTTCAGGACTCACACCCCGCCAAACCCCTGATCCTGTGCCTCACTCAATAGCCAAGGATCCTTGATCTGGGTGGCAGGGGGTTGCCCAATGAGTACCCGTGCCACCTCTCGTGCCGCATGGGCCTGGCAGTCCACATAAGACTCGTTGGAGTTGGCCGCCGTGTGCCCCGTAACAATGACGTTCGAAAGGGTAAGAATCTTGTGGTCCCCCGGAATGGGCTCGGGGTCTGTCACGTCCAGGGCCGCTCCCGCGAGACGCCCCGAGACCAGAGCATCGTATAAAGCATCCGTGTCCACGAGACCGCCGCGCGCGCAGTTAATTAAAAATGCGGTCGGTTTCATAGCCGCCAATCGCTCACGGTTAAACATCTTTCGAGTCACTCCGGTGAGAGGAGCATGAATGCTGATGAAATCGGAGGTCCGTACGAGTTCGTCCAGGGACACCAGAGGAACCCCAAGCTCCTGGGCCACCTTGGGATCCAGATAGGGATCCACGGCCTGGACTTTAAGCATGATCCCCTTTGCCCGCGGCGCCACCTGGCGACCCACATGACCCAAACCCACAATCCCGAGGGTCCTTCCAGTGATGCGGGAAACCGGTCCCCGAAAGGCATGGAGCTCGCTCGTATGGCGGCGCCAACGTCCCTCGTGGACGTACTGGTTCATCCGCACGAGCTTCCGCGCAAGGGCAATAAGCAATCCGATGGTTTGCTCCGCCACCTCGATGGAGTTACAGCCAGCAGCGTTGCTCACGACTATGCCATGCTCGGCTGCAGCCTTGAGATCCATTCGGTCCACTCCGACACCGGTTCGACAAACAACCTTGCAGCGTTTCAACTGCTCGATGATCTCACGGGTGAAGGGAATGGAGCCATGAAAGATCAACCCGTCCGCGTCACGACCCACCTCGGCCACCTCGGCTTCCGACTTGGGCCTTTCAATGACCATTTCAGCGTCAATCTCGTCCAGAATCGGCCTGATGAGGTCCACGGGGACTTCATTGCTACCGCAGTAAACCACACGAAACTTTGCCATACCTAGGCCTCCAGTCCGTAGAGACGAACGGGATTGTCCCACAATATCTTTTTTCTCGCCGCGGCACTAAACTTTTCATTCGCGCTGAGCGCTCCCACAGTCAAATCTGGGAACTTTCCCACGGCATCGCTATGGGGGTAATCCGTGGCGACGGTTAAATAGTCCTCTCCCACATGCTCGACAAAACAGGGAGCGAGCTCTTCACCCGCCTCGCAGCTTACCATACACTGTCGCTTGAAATAAAAGCTGGGCTTTTCCTTTGTGAGCTTGGCGGAACCATGGGAAGCATGCTCCCAATGTTCATCCATCCGCTCCAACCAGAAAGGAACCCATCCACACCCGGACTCCAGGTGGGCCACCTTGAGATTGGGAAATCGTTCCAGGACACCGTCGGCACAGAAATTGAGGCAAGCCAGCATTTGTTCCATCGGATGGCAAGCGATGTGACGCCCAAATTCGCTGTAACGGTCCGAACCGGCCTGATGCAAAACGGTACGGGCACCCTCATGGATACAAACGGTGACCCCGAGATCCGACGCAGCCTCATAAATGGGAAAATAATCGGGACTCGAAAGGGTCCGGCCGCAGAGCTTGTTGGGGCGCCAGAAGATACCTACCAGGCCAAGCTTCTCCTTCGCGTGGCGGAGCTCCTCTACCGCCCTCTTGGGATCCTGCAGCGGAATCAGGCAAACACCATACAAACGGGAACGGTCGGCGCCGCAGTAATCCGCTAGCCAGGTATTGTAGGCGCGACAGATGGCGGCGCTGAGCTCGGGATCCATGTCATCCCGCCACATGATGTAAAGGCCCAGAGTGGGGAACAGGACGCTCACGTCGATGCCCTCCCGGTCCATGTCCCGCAGATTGGAAGCCGGATCAAACTTAGCCGACAGTGCCTCGGCGAAAGTTTCGCGCCATCGTTTGGAACCCGCAAAAATATAGCCAAAGTCTTCCGGAGGCCGATTAGGCCGGCGGTGTGAATCGGACACTGGCTCACCGTCGACGAAGCGGTTTGTTTGATTGGGCCCTTGGACCTTGACCCGTCCCCGGAACTTGTCAGGCAAATAGCGATCGTAAAGGTCCGAAGGCTCCAGAACATGCCGGTCGGCATCCACCACCTTAAATCCGTCTCTCATGGCTCTACTCCTTTCGCATGGCTCAAACGGTCATTCGCGAATCTTCCAGATTCCTGCATGGCTGACAAGAATTGTCAAGGAGCTCGAGTCGACATGTTGGAGAGGACCAGGAACGCGGACTTCGCCTGGAACATGATGCGCCCCTGTCTCTCCAGGAAATTGACAGCTAGAAATGAAGGTAGTAGGGTCGTTCATCGCGGATCGTCTGCCGGGGGCTCATTCTTGATCGAAAGAAGCGGCGTAACCGTGGTGGTGATAAGGATTATCGATAAAGGTTGTTAATTTATGTGGCCATATTTTATCTTTGTATTGGTTTTCTTTCTCGTTCTTACACCGGTCTCGTTTCTGGTGCTGGGTAGCTTCAGTACGGCAAGTCTTCCAACGGACTTTTCCCTGGCCACCATGGGGTGGATCAACTACATCAAAGTTTATTCTGACCCCACGACCTACGCCCTGTTAACCAACACCGTCATCTATGTGGTGGGAAGTGTTGCGGTGGCTATCACCGTTGCAACTTTTCTTGCCTGGTTGGTGGAGCGAACCAACGTTCCATTCAAGCTCGTCATCTATGCGGGCGTACCCATGGAGATGGCCATGCCGGGAATGCTTCAGGCCATGGCCTGGGTGCTGCTCTTCAGTCCCCGCATCGGTGTTATCAACGTCGTAGCCATGAAAGTATTTGGCCTGTCGGAACCCCTGGTCAACATCTATTCACTGGGCGGAATGATCTTTATTGAAGGCATGAGCCTGGTGTCCACCGCATTTCTCATGCTGGTCCCCCTCTTTCGCAGCATGGACCCGTCTCTGGAGGAAGCAGCCATGGTCTCCGGGGCATCTCCAAGCTCCATCACACGAAAGATTACCCTCCGGCTGCTGGCGCCTGGGTTGGTGGCCGTTACCGTCTACCAAACCATATCGGCGTTGGAGCGATTTGAGATTCCCGGAATCCTGGGTCTGCCAGCAGGGATTTACGTTTTCAGCACAAAGATTTATTCCCTCGTTCACTCGGCGACCTTCCCACCGCCCTACGGGCAGGCCAACGCCCTTGCCATGGTCTACATCGGATTCGCACTCATCGGTATGTACTTTTACTATCGGGTCATTCGGAGATCTGAAAGATTCACCGTGGTGACGGGCAAAGCGTATCGTCCCCGTCTCCTGGACCTTGGACGCTGGCGTTACCCCGCCTTCGGGTTGGTCGTGGCCTATCTCATGGTCGCCATCATCGTGCCGTTTTTCACACTGCTGTACGCGTCGTTTCTGCCTTATCTCCAGACGCCGTCGGCGGAAGCCTTCACAACCATGACGTTGAAAAACTACCGCATGCTCTTCGAATTCGAAGAGGCGGGCACCGCGGTTAGAAATACCATCATCGTGGTTTTCGTCAGCGCCACGGCAACGGTCCTGTTCTCATTTGCGGTGTCTATGGTCGTTGTTCGTAGCAAGTTCTTGGGTCGGCGCGTGTTGGATCAGCTGGCCTTCATTCCGCATCCCATGCCCGGCATGGTCATGGCACTGGCCTGGGTCTGGGTCTTCTTGAATTTCGATTTTCTTCCCCTCTACGGGACCATCTGGTCCATTTGCCTCGCGTTTATGGTTAATTTCATGGCCTACGGCACACGCAGCATGAACGCTGCGATTCTCCAGATCCACAAGGAACTCGAAGAGGCCGCCTACACCAGCGGGGCGAGACCTTGGCGAACCACCCTGAAAATTTTCTTCCCTCTTATGATGCCGGCTTTTGCCGGCGTCTGGATCTGGGTGGCCCTGCTGGCATCGAGGATCGCAGGGACTCCATTGATGCTGGCCGAAGGAAAGGACAATATGGTGCTCTCCATTCTCATCTGGCAGATGTGGGACTGGGGCCACATCGGCTCCGTGGCGGCCATCGGTACCTTACTGATTCTAGCGCTCATGGTTTTGACCGTTTCGGTTCGCTTTCTTGCCTTCCGCCGACAATCACAGATTGCGAGCCAGTAGCGATGATCCACAACACCTGAATAAGGAAAGTTCCGTGACTGAGGAAGAAGCTGTAACGGCGCTCAAGGGCACGGATCGAACACTGGCTGCGACGGCTGAGGCGGTTCTGTGGAGTCACTGGTGCCGCTCGGGAAATTCGGCAGCCGATGCGCACTTTCGTGCCGGGGTCGAGGCCATGCAAAAAAATGACCTTTCGGAAGCTGAAACTCAGTTTTCTCGTGTGATCGATCTGGTCCCGGAGTTTGCCGAAGGCTGGAACAAGCGCGCAACGGTTCGTTACATGGCTAAAAATTTTGACGCTTCCATTGCGGATTGCCGTGAAACCGTGGCACGGAACCCAAACCACTTCGCCGCATTTTCCGGTCAGGGACTCTGCCACATGTCCCTCGAACAATTCGACGAGGCCGCGATTTGTTTTCGCCGGGCGCTGGAAATTAACCCCCACATGACAGCGGTTCGCCAGAACCTGACCCTGGCCACCTCGCAGGGTTCCGGAGGCGGTGGCTATCTCCATTAGCCGTCTATTGAAGTAAAACACTTAGGAGGGCGAGAAATGTACATTGATTGTGACACCCATTACTTCCCCGTCTCTTTCCTGGAGGGCATGAGTGACAAGCACAAGGACTCCCCCAGGGTGGTGCGTAACGGTGACGAGGTAAAAACCATTCTACCGGACGGTACATTGATCAAGAACCAAGCCCCTAAAGGCCGCTGGCACCTGGATACGAGGGATCAGCAGGTGGCGTGGGAAGGTTTTGACGTTCACGTTCTCATACCCGAAAACAGAGAGCTCCTTTACACCTGGGATCGCGAGCTGGGTGGTGAACTGGCCAGGGCCTATAACGACGCCGTCGCTCAGGATCTAAAGACCTGTGCTCATCCGGAAAAATACCTCGGGGTTGGCTGGGTTTTTCTACCCGAGGTGGAAGAGTCCTGCCGTGAGCTCGAGCGGTCCGTCAAAAACCTCGGTCTAAAGGCGGTCAAATTAATGGGAGGGTTTGAGGCGGCCAACTTGGGCTCGGAAAAGCTCTGGCCGTTCTACGAGAAAGTCTGCGAGCTGGATATTCCCATTCTGGTTCATGATACGGCATCGGATCGTGCAGGCCATCCCAACCCTGCGCTGGTGGGAATTGAGCAGTTATTCCTGGAAGCGGGCAATAACCAGTTACCCTTTCTGCTGGCCTTCCCCTTTCGTTACATGGTGGATATCGGGAGCCTGATCCTGCGCGGTGCTTTGAAAGAGTTTCCCGATCTTAGAATTTGTTTTGTGGAAGGCTCCGCCGCGTTTGTTCCCTGGCTCATGGACAGGCTGGACATGGACCACAAGGCCAAGGAGAAACTGGGTAAGCGTCCCAGTGAATATTTCAGCCAAATCTGGGTATCAGCCTTTGCCGCGGAGAGCTCCCTAAAATACGCCTGCGACTATTGGAAGGACCACAATCTGACCGTGGGCAGCGATTACCCGCATGGTGACGCTTCCGCCACATGGAAAGACGGGACCGTAAGAATGGTTAGGGAAATGGCGGACATTTCGGAACTGGACAAGGAAAAGATTCTTGGCGGGAATGCCATGCGGTTGTTTGGCATGGAACCGGCCCAGAGCATGAAGCGCCGAATTGCAATCTAGAGGGAGGATCGATGCAGCACTACAATTACCCTGGAGTCTATCCTCATCTCAGCGCGGCGGACGCTGAAAAGCTCAAGCAAAGAAAGGTCCTGATCATAGACCGGCATATCGCCGAGGAGGTGTTGGAACCGGAAGATTGTCTGCGAGTCTTGGAAAAAGCCTACAAAGAGGAAGGAATGAATTCGGCGGTCAATCGCACAAAGGCAGAGGTCCTAATCCCGACTAATGATAAAGAAACATGGTACCGGTACTGCACCATGGAAGGCGGAATCCGAGGATTGGGAGTCGCGGCCATTCGAATCAAATCAGACATGGTTCAGTACTCTGCTCCTTTTGGTCAGGCACGTGCGGATTGGTTCTGCACGTTTCCTGGACGATTCTTTGGCCTGATCCTTCTCTTTAATGCCCAAGATGGATCACTGCTGGCCATGCTCCACGATGCCCATATTCAGCATATGCGCGTGGCTGCCACAGTCACCATTGCAAGCAAATATATGGCGCGGGAGGACAGCCATGTTCTGGCCATGATTGGCTCTGGGGGAATGGCATGGACTCACGCACTGTACCTTGCCAGCATTCGGCCCATTCAAAAGATCAAAGTTTACAGCCCAAATACGGAGCATCGACAAAGCTTCGCCCAACAGTTACAGGGTGCCCTCGAAATCGAGACCACAGCCATGGATGATCCTCGCTCTGTTGTGGAAGGTTCCGACATCGTAGCGGTCTGCACCAATGCTGCGGAACCAGCGGTTAGTGGTGATTGGTTTGAAAAAGGCATGCACGTCATCATTACCAAACCCAGCGGCGTGGAATTGGACGATCGCGGCTGGTCCAATCTCGACAAACTAGTGGTGTATGAGAGTCCCGCAGGGGCTCAGGGTGGTCCCTGCGATACCCGGTGGACCGCCGAGCCCGATTGGCGCTTCGCGGGAGGAACCTCTGGCCCTCGCTTGGACAGACGCAAGAGACTCGTGGGTAGCGAGAAAACCCACTCCTTGCCAGACCTGTTGCTGGGAAATGTCAGGGGTAGAGACAACCGTGATCAAATTACCGGAACGTTGAATGAAGGCACCGGGGTTCAATTTGCCGCCGTGGCTCTCAAGGTTTACCAGGAAGCAAAGGCCAGGGGACTTGGGAACAGCATTCCACTGGACTGGTTCCTCCAGGATGTCACGAACTAAATTCCCTTCATCCACCTAATCCGGACGTTCTAACAAGCTCGGAATAGTTATCGAGCTGAAGCGGCCGCTTGCCGTCTTCGATCTCATGAATAATCCTCACGAGTTGTTGGCTAAGAGGAGTGGCATACCTTGCTCTCTCGCCTGCACGGATGACATAACCCAGGACATACTCCACATGCGTCGTCACTCCCGCATCGAGGGAATGAGGCGCTGTTACCCGATCCTCCCGTTCCAAATGATTTTTCGCCGCCTCATTAAATGCCGCCAGCCGGTCTTTGTAGGGTAGATTTGGGGCGAAATGAGAGGGGTGATATTCCGCAAGGGGTTCAAAGCGCACACCGGAGGCGACTCCGACCCCCACGATTTCTCCCAGCAATCCGATAAATAAGCGCCGGTTGGCTTCATCTTTGCAGATTTCCTTCATCGGCGACGGGGCCAACGAACTCAACATTCCTACGCATGTGTAGGAGAGCTTGCTCCACAGAGTGCCAAGAATATTGTCGGTGACGGTGGTGGGGATAACGGAGTTAAGAATGGAGTGAAGGGAATGCAGACCCGGGGTTGTTCTTCCGTGCAGGTGGCCGATAAAGAGACGTCCCCGTGCGGTTGTTTTCACATGGCCCGGGCCGGGCTTTACACTGCGCATGCGGACCACCGCGCCAACGGTGCGATCCGACCCCACCACTTCTTCAAACAGTGGAGGGTTCATCCCGTTCTGGAGCGACACCAGGATGCTCTCACGATGGAGGTGAGGCTCCGCAACGGCAAGGGCATCTCTCGTATAATTGGAGCGCACAGCAACGAGTCCCACATCGAACTGTCCCACCAGATCTTTGGGCGTCACAGCCGGAACGGACACACGAAAGGCTCCATCCGGCACGTCGACCCATAGCCCTTTCTCGCAGATCGCCTGCACATGTGCCGTGTCAATGTCCACCAGCGTGATATCATATCCCTCGCGTGCCAACCGGCCCCCGACGATACCACCGATGGGACCCGCTCCGATCACGACGATTTTCATGGTGTCCCCCCCCTGATTCAAGAAACTCTCAAGCCCTCTCCGGCGCCTCGTTCACAACGATCCCCCGAATCAAAAGGTAAAGCACCACGGAATTCAATAGATGCCAAAGAAAATGAGTTCCCACGGTAAAGGAGGAACAGATGCTGTTATCAATGGTGCGAAAAAACAACGCCAGCGCCAGAACCGCACTTGCCCACAGCAGTAGATTTCGCCCAACCTTCCGCTGCACCGAGTGGTAGATTCCCACCAGCAGCAATACTGCAAACGCCGGGAGGTATCTGAGGGAACCATTCCATGCGTGGGGAAACTGCGCGCATACGTATACACCGATACCCAAGACGACGCATAGGAAGCAGGTTAAAAGCGTTCCGATACCTACGATCCGGCGGCAGTAGATCCAAAGAAATAGGAGTTGGAACAAAAGGATCGGAGTGATATCCGCCAACCTCNNCAACCTCGCCCAATGGGTGGCAAAGGTGTGAAATAGCGAGCTTCCGATTCCAATGGCTGCCAGGGTGGCAATCAAAAGCCCAACCATGGGAGATTTTACCTGGTAAACCTGAGCACAGCGCCATGCTGCCCATGCGGAAACGAAGAATGCGAGGTTACTCAAAGCATTGAGCGGCTCCCCCCACAACCCCGGACCCAGTCGCTCACAGTAGAGATCGACCATTTGAAAAAGTAGCCTGAGGTAGCCCAGGTTTGACG
>JABAOE010000542.1_pt1 | contig 24037 bp, 19 predicted proteins | sample 7062141 | NCBI WGS metagenome assembly JABAOE01 (sample SAMN14538627, study PRJNA623070) | marine sediment metagenome | biome: marine biome [ENVO:00000428]; feature: marine pelagic biome [ENVO:01000023]; material: deep marine sediment [ENVO:00002113] | place: India: Gulf of Khambhat ... | reverse complement strand
TCTACCGGCACCGGCAGATGGGTAAGTCCAGGTTCGACTCGGCGCTACAGGGTACGCGGGAGGTCTGGGGTGCCGTACTGGCCAGCACCGCGACGACCATCGCGGTGTTCGTGCCTGTCGTCTTCATGAAGGAAGAGGTCGGGCAGCTGTTCGGTGACATCGCGCTGGCGATCAGCTTCGCCGTGGCCTTGAGCCTGGTGGTCTCCATCACGGTGATCCCCAGCCTCTCCGCCAAGGTGCTGGGTTCCAAGCGCAGCGTCGATCAAGACGCCGGTTACAAGAGGTTGTGGGGGGTCGTCGGGCACGCAAAAAGTTTCAACACCCGGGTCGTCAATCTGATCTACGGTTTGCTCGGCTCGACGGCGCTGCGCATCGGGGTCGTGGTGGGATTCACGCTCGGCGCGATCGGACTCAGTGCGCTGCTCATGCCCGATCGAGAGTACCTTCCGATCGGCAACCAGAACTTCGCTTTCGGCCGGCTGCTGCCGCCGCCCGGGTACAACCTCGACGAGATGATCGAGATGCACGACGTGATCACCGAGCGGCTGCGCCCGTTGTGGCAGCACGAGGCCGGTTCGCCCGAGGCGGCGACTCTCCCGGGGGGTGGGATCGACGATTACTTCTTCGTCGCCCTGAATGGCTTCGCGTTCGCAGGAATCAGCTCGCAGGACCCGTCTCGCGTCCAGGAGCTGGTTCCGGCGTTCCAGGAAGCCGCAGCGGACATCCCGGGAACGATCTCGTTCATCGCCCAGAACAGCATCTTCGAACGCGGCCGGGGCGACTCCGGCGGCGTGGACATCGAGATCACCGGCCCGGAGCTCGAGCAACTGATCGCCATCGGCGACCAGGTGTTCGGAGAGGTGATGGAGAAGCTCCCCGGGGCGCAGGCCATCCCGGTACCTTCACTGGACCTCGGCAACCCCGAGGTTCAGGTCGTGACGGACCGCCTGCGTGCCGCCGAGGCGGGCTTGACGAACCGCGAGCTGGGCTACGCGGTCAGTGTGCTCGTCGACGGCGCCAAGGCGAGTGAGTACAAGCTCGACGGGCAGGAGATCGACATCCAGCTGATGGCCGAGGAGAGCTACGCCCACCGCACGCATTTGCTCGAGCAAATCCCGATCGCGACCCCAGCCGGGGGCCTCGTCACGATCGGCTCGGTGGCCCGGGTCTCCCCCGTCAACGGTCCGGTCCAGATCAACCACAGCGAGCGCGAGCGCACGATCACGATCCAGGTCAAACCCGACGATCGAGTCCCGCTGGAGAGCGCCATGCAGACGATCCGGCAGGACATCGTCGAGCCGATGCGTGCATCTGGCCGACTGGCGCCGCCCTACAAGATCTCGCTCAGCGGGGCAGCCAGCAAGCTGGTCGAAACGCTCGAGACGATCCGCTGGGACCTGATCCTGGCCTTGATCTTGACTTATTTGCTGCTCTCGGCGCTGTTCGAGAGCTTCCTCTACCCGTTCGTGATCATGTTCAGCGTGCCGCTGGCCGCGATGGGCGGCTTCATCGGGCTGGCGGTGGCCAACGCATTCGTCGGGCAGAAGCTCGACGTGCTGACGATGATGGGCTTCATCATCCTGATCGGCACCAGTCGCTCAACCATATGCGCGAGGGGATGGCGGAGCGTGCGGCGATCCGCGAGTCGGTCAGCAATCGCATGCGCCCGATTTTCATGAGCGTCTCGACCTCGGTACTCGCGATGACACCGCTGGTCGTTTTCCCCGGCGCCGGCTCCGAGCTGTACCGCGGGCTGGGGTCAGTCGTGATCGGCGGCTTGGTCGTCTCGACCGTGTTCACGCTCGTGCTCGTGCCGTCGCTGTTCAGCCTGATGTTGGACCTGCGCAACGCGGTCGGCCGGCGCCTGTTCTGAAGCGCCCGGTCAGCCCATGCGTTCGGATGAGACGGCGGTTCGCCCGACCGGGATGACACGCCACTCACAGCCGTCACCGGAGGCCTGGATGTCCTGCATCTCGTATCCGCGGGCCGTGAGGAAATCGCTGCACTTCTGTCGCAGCTCCGGCGAGTGGGTCGCCAGGACCATACGCGGTCGATGCGCTTCGATGATCTGACGCGCGCCCTCGAGCACCATCATCTCGCCACCCTCGACGTCGATCTTCATGAACTGGGGCGCGGGTAACTCACCCGATTGCACCAGCTCGTCCAGCACGACCATGCGAACAGCGACGTTGCCGTCGTCCGACACGAACCCCTTGCCGGTGCCGACACGGGTTTCGAGCTTCGCTGCACCGGCATGGTCCCCGACGCAAGCGTCGACGATCTTCACGTTGCCACAGCCGTTGATCAGCACATGTTGACGCAGGAAGTCGAGGTTGATGTCGCGCGGTTCGAAGGAGACGACCCGCCCCTGCGGGCCGACGCGCTGCGACATCAACACGGTGAAGTAGCCGACGTGTGCACCGATGTCGAACACCACGTCCCGGGGCCGGACGAGATCCTCGATGGCCCGCGTGTTGTCGGGCTCGTACTCGCCGCGGATGAATTTGCTCCCGCTGCTGATGTTCCACGATTTGCCCTTCAGCGGACCGTGGCGGATCTTCATCGTGATGAAGGCGAGGCGGCGTTTGAGCCATTCATGAAACGCGCGGGAACTCATGGCCTGACGATAACCCATTTCTTCACTTGCTGTCGATTCAGCCGATAGCGCCGCGCTTCACGGTCCGGCGCAAAACGATGAACAGGGAAGCCGCCACCGCGACGACGGCAAGCCCTTGGGCGACGTAGGTCTCGTTCGCCATCCACGCGCCGAAATTCATCTGGTAGCGCTGCATGGGAAACTCCAACAGCTCCCCTTCGAGCGGCTCGACGTTGATTCGATACCAGACCTTCGACAGGAACACGGCGCCTACACCGAAGGTCCAAAGCAACGCACGGCTGAGCATCGAACGGTCGAGCGCCTGGAGAGTGAAGGCCGCAAAGAACGGGAACGCCAGAAGCGACTGCCGGGCGTCCTGGTTCACGCTGAGCAGAAAATGGGCCAGCACGAAGCCGAGCGCGCCGATCCCATGCCCCGCGACAACCCGGCAAACTCGGGGCCAGAGAAGAGCGCACAGGATCAGGATCGGACCGAAGTACATCGGGAAGGTCACCGCGAAATCCAGCGGGCGGACAAGGCTCCGGCGAGCTACTTCCTGCAGGAAGGACGGGATCGTCGTAGCCGCGGGCGACTCGATGTCGGACCAGATCGCAAGGATCAACCGGATTGTCCCGAACAGCACGACGGCGACGGCGATTCGCCGGAAACTCAGCTGCGCCAGCACGCGTTGCGGCGCCAGTTGGGGAAGCCCGTTGCGGTAAATCTCCCGGGATCCCTTGAAAATGTAGAGCGCCAGGAAGACGACCGTGGCCGGGACCCACGGTCGAACCACCGGCGCGGCACCGTAGAGGTTCTCGGCCTCGGCAACGAATACGACGTACAGACCCCCCGCAAGGACACCGAGCGTCGTGGCGACGGCCAGCAGCCGGGCCCCGCCCACCGCGGAAGCCTCCGGCATCCGTTCTTCCCGGGGGAACACGTACAGAAGCAGGCCGAAGATCAGAATCGTCGGCCAGCAAAAGGCGCCGGCGGCTGCCGTCAGGAGAACGCCGAGAGAACAACGACGCAGGTACAAGAGCAGCAGTAACAGAGACAGGAAGAGCGCCGTCGGATCGGTCGTCACGGGGTCGTAGTGGTACTCCTTGAGCAAAGCGAAGTTGCCGAACAGCGCAATAAAGCCCAGCCAAGCAGCAGCGCCGTGAACATTCAGCTCCGCGAGGATTCTGTTCCACATGTACGCGATCGGCAGCAGCAGGAGCAAATGATAAATCCGAAAGCCCATCAGCACGTTGTTCGATAGACGTGCTGGCATGCCCCACAGCTCGAGGTCTTTCTCCGGCTCGAGGGACACGCCGAACATCCGCAGGCTGAAGTGCACGATCGCACTGGGGAGAAGCCGCTGGATGTCGTAGGCGGTCGCGTCTTCCTCGACAAAGCTGCGATGGAGGTCCTGTGCCCAGGTCCCGTAGTTCACGCCGTCCCAGCCGAACCCGTCGCTCACCTCCAGCTTCTCGGCCCAGAAGAAGCCGACCAGACCGATACTCAGCACAAGGGCAATGCGAAGCAGGTCTGCGCGTCGCATGCGAGATCAGACCCAGCGCGCCGGCGAGTAGCCGCCCCGGAACGTTCTACCGATTGCCTGGCCGAGGATCTGACGACCCCACTTGAACTTCGCGTAGATGCGGATGAAGGCGAGGATCTCCCGCATGATCGTCAACCGTTCCCTGCGCGGAAGCTCACGGAGTGCCGCCTTGAAATCGGCCTCGTGAGGGTTGCCGAAGGCGATCATGAGCGGGTTCCACTGATCGGAGCAGCGGCGCACCTCGGAAACGATCATCCGGCGGTAGACCTCCTGCACGGGCCGGTTGCTCCGCAGCGCGGCCACGACCGACTCCCCGGAGATCGCGCCCGAGTGCAGCGCACAGCTCATTCCCTCGGCCATCATGTTGAGGAACCCTGCCGCCTGACCGGTGATCAGGACGTTGCCCTTGCCGAAGACGTAACGGTTGATCAACGACGGCCCGAAGTTCTCGGCGCAACCCTCGTGCTCGTCGGCGGGCCCGAGGCGCACGTCGTGCTTGTCCGCGATGTAGTCGACGACCTTGCGGTGTGTCGCGTGGAAGTTGCCGCCGGCGTCGAAGCCGACCCCGACGATCTGCGTACCGTCGCGTTCGTGGCTCCAGGTGTAGTGACCCAGGGCCGGATGGAACCAGAAGTGAAAATAGTCCGGGCTAAGAGGACATGACTCGATGGGGTGGAACTTCTGGCCGACGAAGAACCAGGGGACGCGCTTGGGATGCTCGGGCAGGATGGCGCGGGTCACCGGCGAGCCGGGTCCGTCCGCGCCGATGACGACCCGAGAACGGTAGAGCTTCTGCCCCCCGCCGTCGCGTGCCCGGACCGTCACACGTTGCCCGTCGTCCTCCAGTCCCAGGAACGTGGTCTCGTCGTGGACCTCGACGCCGCTGCGCCGAATCGCCCAGTAGTCGGAAAAACGGCGATGCAGGTGCGGCGTCGGCCCGCCGTGAAAGTCCATGCTCAAGCTCAACAGGCTCGGGAAGTGGAACGTCACCCCGCGGCACGAGGTCGGCTCGTGCAGGATCTCGCGAGGGAGTGGGCCGAAGTTCTCGAGCAGGAATCGATGCCCGCGCGGCGAGAGGATGCCGCTGCAGATCTTGTGTCGCGGCAGTTTCTTGCGCTCCAGGACGACCGCCTCGACTCCCGCATCGACCAGCCGTTTCGCGGCCGCCGCCGCGGCGAGACTACCGCCGACGATGACCACGTCTACCTCTCGCGGAGCGTTCGTCACGCCGACTCCCACGCGAGTGCCGCCAGGTGGACGACGGGGACATCGACTTCCGGCGGGAGGGCGTCGAGATCCACCGGCGACTCGACGACGATGCGGTCGACCTCCCGACCCTCGAGCAGCCACGACACGGAGGCTTCACTGGCGCGGCGTCCGTTGCACCGAGCCTGGAGTGACTCGGCACCGGTCGGGATGGCGAGCCGTTGGAGGTCGAAGTTGAGCTGACAACCGGTGATGGATCGCAGCTCGGTGAACCTTCGCGCGAGCCTGGCGTGATCGGCGTGATACGCCCGCGCGTCGATGACGAGCAGGTCGCGCGGACCGAGTCTGGAGACGATCGCGGTGTTGTTCAGCAACACTTCCGCGAGACCGCGGATGCGCAAGCTCGGATGCCGGCCACGCAGCAACGCATGCAGGATACCCTCGACCACGATCAGCTCGCGGGCTCCGTCGAAACGGTCGAGGAACCGATCCAGCCGATCGGGGTCCAGCGGCAACCCGGCTTCGTAGGCCCTCGCGACATCGCGGCCGTCGTCGGTGGCCACGTGAACGCGAGTGGGGCCGCCCAGGATCTCGACGACGTGCTCGAGCAGGTCGGGCCGGTCGCTCAATTCGGGACCGGCGAGCAGCCACCGGGCCGGACCGGACTCGGTGTCATCGCCCACCGGCGCGCTCACGGATGAAACGAACGGGTTCCTCCCGCTCTCGGTCAACCGGACACGCAGCTCGCGCACCAGCTTCAGGATGTCGATCTGCTCCGGGCACGCGGGCTCGCAGGCGCCGCACATCCGGCAGCGGAACACGGAGTCGGCCACGTCCTCGGCGGTCGCGCCCCCCTGCAGGGCACGTGCGCGCCCGTGCGGCGTGTACCAGACATCGCGCGTTTCCCACCACAGGGGACACGACATCGTGCAGATACCGCACCCACTGCAAGCCTCGTAACCGCTCATCAAAAGATCACGTCGGGGTTGAGAATCATCGCGGGATCGGCCGCACGTTTCATCGCCAGGTGCTTGTCGACCATGTCGTCGCCGAACACACGGCGGATGTAGCCCTTCATCATGCCGCCAAAACGATAGTAACTCGTTTGCAGGTCCACGCCGATGTCGTAGATCTCGTTCTTGAAAGCCTGGAGGTGGTCGCGGCTGTAGATCCGGTCCCCCAGCATCGGCTCGAACTCGCAGCCGTAACAATACTCGGAAGCGTCCGGGGGGATGCACGACATCTCGTAGCGCGGCCGGTTGCCGAACGTGCGGATGCCGACACAGTAGAGCGTGTAGTGTGGGAAGTACTTGCGGCAGACCGCATTGCCACGCACGACCGCCTCGACGAACTTCGATTCGTTGGTCGCGAGGTCGGGGATGACCATCCGCGAGCCGCCCCAGAACTTCCAGACCGCGCGGGAGAACACCACGGTGCGATCGACGATCTTGCCGTCTTCGATGTACTCCGGTCGCCGGAATTCCGGCAGCAGATCGAAGCGGCGCTTCAACAGGTAGCGCGCCTCACCCCAATTCCAGGGCCGCACGGCATAGCGACGCGCCATCTGCAACGCGAAGCCGAATTCCCCACGACCGGCAAGCCGGGGCTTCCAGTTGAAGAGGAACTCGCGCTCCCGCTCGTCGGAATCGAACGCCACCAGGAGGTTGATCGCGCGGTCGAGCATCGTCAGGATGCCGCAGTAGTCGGCCGCATCGGCGCGGACGAGCATCTGCATGTCCTCGATGGCCCGCGGGATCGAGCCGTAATAGTAGTAGTGCATGCGGATCGGCGTGAACGGACGGATCCGCAAGGTCGCCTCGGTGATCACGCCGAACTGCCCGTATCCCAGGAGGACCTGCTCGAACAGATCACCGTTCTCGGTCTCGCTGCATTCGACGATCTCACCGGTCGGTGTGACGACCTGCAGCGCTTCGACCTGGTCGGCGCTGCATCCGAGCCGCGGAGAGTTCACGTCGATGCCACCGACACCGAGGGTGCCGCCGACCGACGAGGTGAGGTTCAACGGTGCCGACAGATAGTCGAGTCCCCGGCGGCGCAGGTTCTCGGCCAGCTCGTGCCAGAAGATCCCCGCCTGGGTGCGCACGGTCATCGCGCCCGGATCGATCGCGAGCACCCGGCTCATCCCGGTCATGTCGAGCATCAACCCGCCGAAGGCGACCGACTCGCCCTCGGTGGTCAGACCGCCGCCGCGCGTCGTCACCGGAACGACGTGCTCCTGGGCGGCCCGCAGCACCGTGGCGACCTGCTCCGCCGAGCGCGCGACCAGGCAGGCCGTGGGCATGCCGTGCGCCATCCCGCCGGCATCGGTCACGTAGAGCGACCCGTGAACCGGCCCCTCGCGGAGTTCGATCCCGGCGGAACGCAGCGCGTCGCGAAAGGGGCCCCAGCCCGTTCCCTGCCAACGCGGGGGGTTGGACTGCTGCCGTGGGATCCCGGCCAGCGCGTCCGGCGCGACCGGGTCGGGCGGGATCGTGCCGCGTGGGATGTCCGGGATCCGCATGTGACGCATAATAGTCCGCTTTCGAGGAGTTTCCGCTGCGAATCGTCCTGCTCACGACGCTCACGATGGTCGCCTTCGCGGCGAACTCGATCCTCTGCCGGCTGGCGCTGGGGGACGCGACCATCGACGCGGCGAGTTTCACCACGATTCGTCTGGCGTCGGGCGCGCTGATGCTGCTCCTCGTCTCGGCGATGACGCCTCGCGGTGCGGGACGCGCCGGCAGTGACTGGCTCTCGGCCTTCTTGCTGTTCGCCTATGCGGTGGCCTTTTCGTTCGCCTACATCAGCCTCGGAGCCGGGACGGGCGCGTTGATCCTGTTCGGTGCCGTCCAGGCGACCATGCTCATCGTCGCGTTGCGAACGGGGGAACGGCCGCACGCGCTGGAGTGGATCGGCCTGGTCCTCGCGGTCGGGGGTCTGGTCTATCTCACGCTACCCGGGCTCAGCGCACCGTCACCGATTGGATCGGCGTTGATGGCGGTCGCCGGAGTCGCATGGGGTTTCTACTCTCTACGGGGCCGCCGCGCGGGGAATCCCAAGCTCGCGACGACCGCCAACTTCGTACGTTCGGTTCCGATCGCGGTGATCGTGAGCGCGATCGCGGTGCGGCAGTTCTCCGTATCGCCGCGCGGTGCGTTGCTGGCGGTACTCTCGGGCGCCGTCGCGTCCGGGCTGGGTTACGTCTTGTGGTACACGGCACTGAAGGGGTTGACCGCGACACGCGCGGCCATCGTGCAGCTCTCCGTGCCCGTCATCGCCGCGATCGGCGGCGTGATGTTCCTCTCGGAGCAGATCACGTGGCGGTTGCTGGTCTCGTCGGCCCTCATCCTGGGCGGCGTCGCGCTGTCGGCCACCGTCAGAAGTTCGAGCGCGCCCAGTCCCGCAACGTCTCTTTCTCCTGATCGCTGAGACGCGCACCGGGGTGCAGGAGCACGTAGCTCCTCAGCGGCATCTCGTCCTCGGCGATCTGCTCGTCGATCTCACGGAAATTGTGCTCGAGCTTCTCGAAATCGAGCACGGGCCACTGCGAGAAGTTCAAATCCTCGCGCCCGTCGTGAACGTGGTGCGAGAGCCACCACGAAACCGGTGCCACGTACGCGTACCACGGCCATCCGGTCTCGTGGGAATGACAGTCGTAGCACGAGCGTTCGAGGATCGCGGCGATCTCCGGCGGCGCCACGATCTCCGACTCGACCTCGGGATTGGTCCGCTCAGGCTGTCTGAACTGTAGCGCCACGAACACGACGGCGAGAGCGATCGGAAACCACCGCAGCGCGGTGCGTAAATGCGACTTGCCCATGTGACCTCTCCTCGACTCGGATGCCTTGATGCGCTCGAGCATCGCCTTCGATCATCCGTTGTCCGGCTCGAGCTCGATGCCCTCGAGGTCTTCCGGGTCCATTTCCCTGCCGACGTTTATTTTATCTCAACCTCGACGCGTCGGATTAGACTCTTTCCCCATGGGGGAGACGGTTGTCCGGGTCAGCATCTGGTTGGCCTTGTTGGGCTACCCCGCGGGGCCGCTCGGCCCGGCACTGGGGACGGTTCGCGGGCGCCGCATCGCGCGGCTGGTCTGGACGCTGGGGGCCGCGTTCTTCGCGGTGCACGTCGCCAGCTCGTTTCACGTGTTTTACGACTGGAGCCATGCGGTCGCGCTTGCAGAAACCGCGCGCCAGGTGGAAGAGCTGGCAGGCCGGGGCTTCGGCGCGGGTATCTACCTGAATTACCTGTTTACCGTCGTATGGACCGGCGACGCGATCTGGTGGTGGGCCGCCGAGGCGGACTACCGGCGCCGCTCGTTGACCGTTTTCGTCCTCATGCACGGCTTCTTTCTGTTCATGATCTTCAACGCCACCGTCGTCTTCGAGAGCGGAGCCGTCAGTTTCGTGGGAGCGTTGGTGACGATTGCAGGAGCGGCCGCTCTGATACGTACCGCGCGCATCCACAGGGTTCGTCGATGAACATCGCGTACATCACGGCGGGTGGTGCCGGCATGTTCTGCGGCAGCTGCATGCGCGACAACACGCTCGCGGCGGCGCTGCACCGGATGGGATCGTCGGTCACGCTCGTGCCGACGTTCACCCCGATTCGTATCGACGAAGACGACCACAGCATCGATCGTGTGTTCCTCGGCGGGATCAACGTTTACCTCGAACAGAAGTCGGCGGCGTTCCGGCATCTCCCCCGGTTCCTTCGCCGCGCCCTCGATCACCCGCGGTTGTTGCGCCTGCTCTCGAAGCTGAGCCTCCAGCAACGCCGCTCGGAAGACGGTGCCGTGGCCCTCTCGCTGTTGCGTGGCGAGGAGGGTCACCAGCAAGCGGAGATCCGCGATCTTGTGGACTTCATCGAGGACACGCTCGAGCCCGATCTGGTCAATCTCACGAATCTCCTGATCGCAGGTTTCGTACCGGCGTTGAAGCGCCGCCGCGATGTGCCGGTCGTGGTCACGCTCCAGGGCGACGACGTCTTCCTCGACACGCTCGACGCCTCGGACCGCGAGGCCGTGCTCGTGGAGATGCGCCGCATCGCTCGTAGCGTGGACGGCTTCGTGGTGTTCAATCGCTACTACCGGGATGTCATGGCGGACCTGCTCGAGGTCGATGTCGGGCGATTTCACATCGTGCCGCTGGGCTTGGCCGAGCCCGAGAGCTTTCATCGGCGACGTACCCGTCCAGCCGGTGCCCCGCCCACGGTCGGCTACCTCGCCCGCATCTGTCCCGAGAAGGGCTTCCATGTGCTGGTCGACGCGTTGCTCCGACTGCGTGAGCTGCCCGGGATGGAACAGGCGCGCTTGCGCGCGGGAGGCTGGCTGGGCGGGTCCGACCAGGCGTTTTTCGAACGCGAACGGAATCGGCTGGCCGCCGCGGGGGTGGCGTTTGACAGGGTCGACCTGCCCGATCGCGCCGCCAAGATCGACATGCTGAGCACGGTCGACGTGTTCTCGGTGCCCACCGTGTATCGCGAGCCGAAGGGCATCTACGTCCTGGAGTCGCTCGCCGCGGGGGTCCCGGTCGTCCTCCCCCGCCACGGTGCGTTCCCCGAACTGCTCTCCGACACGGGGGGCGGGCGCCTCGTCCCACCCAACGACCCGGACGCGCTCGCCCACGAGTTGCACGCGCTCCTGCTGGATCCGACGGAGAGACGCCGGCTGGGGGATGAGGGGCGACAACGGGTCTGCGAGACTCGCGGTGACGGGACCATGGCACGCGAGACGCTTTGCGCTTGGGAGCGCGTGCGCTCCGAGGACCGGCCGGAATAAGCCGGCGCGTTTTGCGTTCCCAACCTCCTGGGAGAGACTACGCGCATGATCGACGGTGTCCGGGCGCTGTTCGCGCCCAAGAAACCCGAGCCTTCCTACCCGCGGCTTCCGCTCGTGGGGGAGAACGGCGAGAGTTCCGTGCCCGGCGTCTACCTCGTGGGCGAAGTCGGGGGAACCCCGCTGATCAAGCTCGGGCTGAACCAGGGCGTCGAGGTCATCGAGCGGTTGCGGCGCGAGTTGGGTGAGTCGAGCCCGGCGGAGGGCGAGCTCTACGACGTGATCATCGTCGGCGCCGGCTCGTCGGGGCTCGGCGCCGCCATGCGCGCCCACGAGCTCGGCCTGCGTTACGTCGTCCTCGAGTCCGAACGGGTCGCGATGACCGTCGTCAACATGTTCAAGGGCAAGTTCCTGTTCGCCGAACCGCTGGACGTGCCGAATCGCAGCTCGATGTGGTTCGAGGAATGTACCCGCGAGGAGCTGCTCGAACGCTGGAACGAACAGATCGAACGGACCGGTCTCGACATCCGCACCCACGAGAAGGTCGTCGGCCTGCGCCGGCAGGGCGACCGGATCGAGGTCGAGAGCGTCGACGCCGTGTATCGTGCGCGCCGGGTCGTGCTCTGCGTCGGCAAGGCGGGGAACCCCCGCAAGGCCGGGGTGCCGGGCGAAAAAGAGCACGCCGACAAGCTGTTTCATCAGCTCAGCGATCCGGATGAGGTGCGCGACAAGCACGTGCTCGTGTACGGCGGTGGGGACGTGGCCGCCGAGGCGGCGCTGGCCCTTTGCGATCACAACCGCGTCACCATGGCGACGATCGACGAGGAGCTGACCTTCCCGCGCAAGCGCAACCGCGATGCACTGCTCGAACGTCAACGGGCCGGAGCGCTCGACCTGCGCATGGCCACGCGGCTGACACGGATCGATCGCGACACGGCAACGATCCGACCGGCGGAAGGCCCTGAGGAGACCCTGCGCAACGACCTGGTGTTCGAGATGATCGGCGCGGAGCTCCCGCTGGGGTTCTTCCGCCGCGCGAAGATCAAGCTCGAAGGCGACTGGGACGTCAGGCGGTGGGTCTATCTGGCGCTGGTCTCGGTGTTCGTCTACAGCTTCTACTCACTCAAGAAGTTCCCCGAGATGCCCTACGCCTGGCCGTTCAACCACCTGATCTCGGTCGAGGGGTTCGCACCGGTTCTGACGTCGATCTTCGATATCGCCTTCGCTCCGTTCGCCTGGATGTTCGAATCCGCGGCGTTGGAGCAGATGCGTTCGACGTTGTGGTTCCAGCAGGGCTACCTGTACAGCCTGATCTACACGATCGTCATGGTCGTGTTCGGGTGGCTCGCGTTCAAGCGCTGGAGCGGGATCGCCCGGGACGACCGCTATCAGAAGTGGCGTTATGCCACGCTCGTCACCTTCCAGGTCCTGTTCTTCCTGATCGTCAACGTCATCGCCGTGCAGGCGATGAGCATCGAGTACACCTGGCGTGCCTGGGGCCTGTACCAACCGTGGCCGCTGTTCTTCAACACGTTCCACTGGTGGAACACGAGCGACCCGCGCGTGCTCCTTTACGGCTTCATCGGCGCCGGGCTGTTGGGAACGTTTGTTGCGATCCCGATCGCCAGTCTCAAGCATGGCAAGCGCTTCTGCACGTGGATCTGCGGCTGCGGGGGTCTGGCCGAGACGCTCGGCGATCGCTGGCGTCACCTGTCTCCGAAGGGACGCCGGTCGAGGGCCTGGGAGTTCCAGGGCTTCGTCATCCTGATCGCGGTGCTGATCGTGACGCTCATCACCGTCGGTGCCTTCCAAACACGCGCCGACAACGGCTGGGCCAAGGCCTACGCGTACCTGGTCGACTTCTGGCTCGTCGCGGTGATCCCCATCGCGCTCTACCCGTTCTTCGGCGGCAAGGTCTGGTGCCGCTACTGGTGCCCGCTGGCGGCCTGGAACCAGATCCTCGCCGCCTGGTACGGACGCCTCAAGATCAAGGCCAACGACAAGTGCATCTCCTGCACGATGTGCAGCCGCTACTGCCAGGTCGGCGTGGACGTGATGGCGTTCGCCAAGAACCAGGAGGCGTTCGACAACCGCAACTCGTCCTGCATCCACTGCGGCATCTGCATCGACGTCTGCCCGATGGACGTGCTGTCCTTCGACGACAAGAAGCCCGATCGACCGGGGGAAAACAGGAGACCTTGAGGGAGGTCCGGCGATGCGATCAGGCCAACAGCCGCTCGTCGCTCTGGCGCTGTGGCTTGCGACGGCGTCGAGTCCGGCCGTGGAGATCGCCCCCCGGGATGCACGCTCCATCGCCCCGCCCGCCGCAAGCACGCGATCCGAACGCGTGATCCCCGGGAACACGACGTCGATGGCCGCAGCGGCCCAGCGCTTCCTCGACCGCCTCGGGGGTACCTGGATTTTCGATTTCGACCCACGCACTCGGCGGGCCACGCTCGTTCAGGGGTCCGGGATCCCGCTCGTCCCGGGACGCGGTAACCGACTCGGTCCGGAAGTCCTCACCGGCGTCGACCTGGCCGACGGCGAGTTGACGGTCGACGCGCTCGAACCGCTCGCACGCGCTTTCATCCGGCAGAACGCCGACTTGCTGGCACCGCCCACGGGCCGTCTCGAGCTCGATCGGGTGAGTAGTAGCTCTCGCGATGGCGGGCGTCTCCACAGCCTCTACTTCGAGTGGCTCGTCGGTGACGTGCCGGTGGAGACCGCACGGGTGTTCGTTCGCCTCAACAGTGGCAACATCACGCAGTTCGGTGCGCCGCTGGTCGGACCCGTCGAGGTCGACGTCTCGCCGGTCCTCGACGGCCCGAAAGCGGAGCGACGGGTCTTCGCCTGGAGCGGTGATTCGCAGGAGATTGCACAGTCAAAGGGCGAGCCGCGTCTCATCCTCCAGCCCGAAGAGGCCGGCGCCACGTTACGGTACCGGCTCGTCTGGGTCGTCACCTACCGCATGCCCGGCGAGATCGAGACGTGGGAGGCACGCATCGACGCCCGTACGGGCGATGTCGTCGGTTTCCGTGACATCAACCGTTATGGCAGGGCCGAGGGCGGAGTCTACCCGCGTACCGTGACCGATGCGGAAATACGCGTTCCTCTCCCCTACGTCAGTGCGGAGGGCGAGACACCCGTACTGTCCGACACGGCCGGAGCCTTTGCCCATCTGGGTGGAGCGATCGTGTCCGGGCTCGACGGGCCGTTCTTCACCACCACCTGCGAGGCCTGTTCGGCCCCGGCGCAGGCTCTGGTCAACAGCGAGAGTGGTTTCGGCCGTATCGACTTCGGTCTGGGCGGTGTGGACGAGGTCGGGAACGGCCGGTCCACCCTCGCCGAGCGCAACGCCTTTTATCACATGAACCAGGTGCGACGATTCTCGAAGAAGTGGCTTGCGCTTCCTTGGTTCGATTCCAACGTCGGCGTCCGGGTCAACGTCCAGGACACGTGCAACGCCGTGTGGACGGCAGGAGAGGCCAACTTCTTTCGCTCGGGAAACGGCTGCAACAACACCGGTGAAATCAGCGATGTCGTGTACCACGAGTGGGCACATGGCCTCGATGAGAACACACGGCCCGGCGACGGCGCCACCGGTGAGGCCACCGCCGACATCGTCTCGATGCACCTCACACACAGCGCACTCATCGGACCCTACTTCAAAACGACCGGCGAGCCGGTTCGCAACCTCGATCAGCTCACCACCCCGAAAGGTCTGTTGACGACCTCGAACATCGGCACCCATTGCCCGGTGACCGGTTTTCTCGGCCCTCTGGGATACGAGATCCACTGCGAGGGGGAGATCTACGGTCAGGCGGCCTGGGATCTCGCGCAGGCGCTCATCTCGGTGCACGGCTACCACACCGGTTGGAGAACTTCCGAGAGAATCTTCTTCAACTCCCTGGCTGATTCCGGGTCGTACCTCCCGGGCGGTAGTTTTCCTGTCTACGACGCCTACGTGAACGCCGACGACGATGACGGGAACCTCATGAACGGCACGCCCAACGGGTCGGCGATCTTCAACGCTTTTGACGCACACGGGATCGCCGGCAGCACGGTCACGAGCTCGGCGGATTGCACCCGCCCGGCTCAGCCGGCGCTGGCCGCGGTCCCTGATTGCGACAGCGTCGATCTGTCGTGGAACTCGATACCCGGTGTCAACGGGTACACAATCCTGAAGAGCGAACTGCGCGACGATCGCGGCTTCTTTCACGTCGCCGACGTGACCGCGGCGGAGACGACGTTTTCCGACACGGAAGTCGCTCCCGGGATCGATTACCACTACGTCGTCCTTTCGTTCGCAGCGGACGGGTGCGAGTCCACGGTCGAGAACCCTGTCCACGTGTCGCTCACCGCCCAACCCGTCCTGAACGCCCGCGCCGTCGCCGCCACGGACGATCCGCAGGGGAACCGCTCGGGCTTCGCCGATCCCGGCGAGACGGTGGACCTCGTCGTGACGCTCGAGAACGCGGGGACGCTCGACTCGACCTCGGTCACGGCGACGCTGACCTCGAGCACACCGGGCGTGACACTACTCTCCGATACGGATGGCTGGCCGGCGATCTCGGTCGGCTCCGAGGCCGACAACACCGGCGTGCTGCGATTCGAAACAAACGACCAGGTCGTCGAATGTGGCGATACGCTACGCTTCGAGCTGGCGGCGGTCGACACGTCGCTCTGCCTGTCGGAAAACTCGTTCCTGGACGTCCCGGTGGGCGACCGCACGGTCACGGAACAGGACGACTTCGAGATCGATCGCGGCTGGAGTCACGACTCGGTCAATTCCACGGCCACCACCGGAGGATGGACGCTCGGCGATCCGGACGGGACGACGTTCCAGCCGGAGAACGACGTGACCGAGCCCGGCACGCAGGCCTGGTTCACCGCTCCCAACGCCGGCGGGTTGGGTTCCGACGACGTGGACGGCGGGGAGGTGATCCTGCTCTCCCCGACTTACGATCTCTCGGGGCAAACCAAGGCAATCCTCTCGTACCACCGATGGTTCGGCAACCGTGACATCGGCGAGGATGCCGGAGACTTCTTCGCCGTGGACGTGAACGACGGGACGGGGTGGGTCAACCTCGAGACGCTCGGCAACGATCGGTCGGCCGCGTACTGGACTTATGTGGAGTTCGCGTTGCACGATTTCGTCGCGCTCACTTCCAGCGTCCAGTTTCGTTTCCGCGCCGCGGACGGGCCGGCCGCCGACAACCTGATCGAGGCCGCGGTCGACGAGATCCGCATCGACGAGCCGCTGTGTGACTTGACGCCGGCTTGCTTCGCGGAGCCGACCTTCTCCGGTCTACAGAGCGCAACGCCGGGAAGCTCCTGTGCCCGGGTGGACCTGAGCTGGCAAGCGGCGGCTTCCAACTGCGTCGACGCGACGATTTCTTACAACATCTATCGCGCGACAACAGCGGGTCTCGTGCCCTCGGCCGTTAACCTCGTGGCCAGCGGTGTGACCGCAACGTCTTACGTCGACGACTACCTCGAGCCCGGAACGACCTACCACTACATCGTCCGCGCCGATGACTCCCGATCGGGAGAAGACGGCAATACGGTGGAGTTGAGCGCCATCGCGACCGTGACACCCGACATCGTGGCACCGATGTTCGCCGGTCTCGAGACGCTGAGCTCGGGCACCTCGTGTGGCGAGATCGAGCTTGGCTGGTCGGCGGCACAGGATAGCTGCAGCGAGCCGGTCACCTATCACGTGTACCGCTCGACCGACCCGGCCTTTGCGCCCGGCCCGTCCAACCTGGTCGGCTCCACCCTGTCGGCGGGTTTCGTCGATGCGGCCCTGACGCCGGGGGCTGCATTCACCTATCTGGTACGCGCCGCGGACGCGCTCGGGAACGAGGACATCAACGACGTTCGCCTGACCACCGGTGCGGGCGCAACCGACCTCACGCTGCTGGCGCTCGACTTCGAGCCGGACGATGGCGGGTGGATGGTGGTCGATCCCAACGACGCGTTGACCGGCCACTGGGAATGGGGTGATCCGGAGGGCACCGAGAGCCAGCCGGAGGATGATCACACACCGGCCCCGGGCGTCAACGCCTGGGTCACCGGCCTGCTGGCAACGTTGCCTGAGGGACGCGAGAACGACATCGATTTCGGCACGACGACCCTGCAGTCGCCGTCGTATGACCTGTCCACCACGGTGAACCCGGCGGTCCGTTACGCGCGCTGGTACGTCAACGAGCTGAACGGCATTCCCGGCGCGGACACGTTCCTGATCGAAGTCGATGGGGGCCTCGGGTGGATGCAGCTCGAGCAGGTCCCTCCGGGAGAGCCCCCGGGTTGGGTGGAGGTCGAGATTCCTCTCGGGGGTCTGATCTCGACAAACGATCGCGTGAAGTTCCGTTTCACTGCCCGTGACCTGGAACCCGTCCTCGGAACCAAGGTCGAGGCCTGCGTGGACGACTTCCGGCTCGTGGACGCCGGCCAGGGATGTGTCGGGTGCGCGCTTCCGGTTCCGACGGTGGACACCGTCGTCCTGGATCGTATTGGCGACGACGTCGTCCTCGACTGGTCGTCCGAACCCGTGTCCGCGACGCGCTACGTCGTCTACAAGCTCGAGGGCTCCTCGTATGGCGATGCCGTCTCGATCGGAAGCACGGGGACCACGACGTTCGTCCACACGGACGCCGGCCTCAGCGGCGCCGACTTCTTCTACCGTGTGACGGCCGTGGACGCGTGCGGGAACGAATCCGGCCTTCAGTAGCGGAGCGTCAGATCGAGCCTCGAGGTGTACCAGTCCATCATCTGCTCGCGGGTGACGGACCTCGTCACGTCGTCGCTCCATCGCCCGAACAGCAGGACGAGGAACAGTCTCAACGTCCACTTCGCGATCGTCCGCAGCCTGGGCTTCACGACGCCTCCCGGCCGGCGCCTCAGCGTCGAGGGATGCGCCTTCGCGCGATGTCCCCGACCTCGATGCGACCCGGTTTCTTGACCCTCGCATTGATTCCACGCAGGTTCAGGTGGCGCCGGTCCACGGCATTCACGAACTTCATCGCCTCGACACCGAACCGCCGGACGAACTTCTTGCAGCCGAGATGGGGTTGGTCCGTCACCACGAGGACCGCCTCTCCGATCTCCAACTCCGTGCCCGGAGGGAGGTTCTCGGCACCGAGATCCAGGTCGAGGTAGAGCTGGTCGCCGGCAAGGGCGCGACGCTCGGGATCCTGTGCAACGAGCTGCGCGACCCGGGCGTTCATGATGTTGATCTGCATCTCCGGATGCGCCGTCCCGTCGGAGGTGCGACCGCTACCCCGGGATTTCCAGTTGTCGCCGACGAGCCCCTCGTCGAGGTCCAGCTCTCCACTCTCGAGCGTCAGCCGTTCGCCCTGGACGGGACGGACGACGATCAGTTCCAGGCGCCCCTCGTCCTTCGGGGACTTCAGGATCTCGTCGAGGCCTGCCTCGAGGGTGTCGCGAGACGGTCGGGTCATTGGGATCTATTTACCAGTCGTTGATGAACTCTCGCAAGCCGGCCACGTAGAGTCGGTGTTCGCCGATCGTGTTGTGGGTTGCTCCCGGGACGACGAGCGACCGGACACGGGACGCATCGAAGGCGGCGATCAACCGATCGCTGCTGCGCCGCGGGATGACTTCATCGTTTTCAGCGACCAGCACCAACGTCGGGACCTCGATCCCGGGAGCGGCACCGATGGACCGGTACTTGTCCTTGAGCAGGAGCTTGACGGGAAAGAACGGCACGGCTTCCCGAGCCACCCTCTCGATGCTGTCGAATGGGGTGACGAGGACCAGTTTCTCGATTTCGCGTCTCGATGCCAGGTGAATCGCGACACCGCTGCCGAGGCTGCGGCCGATCACCGCAACGCCGTCGTGCTCCTCGCGAACACGATCGTAGGTATTGACCGCGTCCAGGAAGAAACCCTCTTCCGAGGGGGATCCGGTGCTTCCCCCGTAGCCTCGGTAGTGAACGAAGTAGACGGTGTGATCGGGAAACAATCGACCGAGAACCGGCACCTGGAAGACCACGTTTTCACCGTTGCCGCCGAAGTAGAGGATCGCCCTCGACCTCCCCGGGTTCGTCTGCCAGACGTTCAACGTCTCGCCGCCGCTCTCGATCCGGATCCGCACGGCGTCCTCGGTCTCGGTCGGGGGCGTCGGGTAGTAGAGCAGCGAGCGCTGCTTGGCGTAGAGCAGCAGGCAGAGGCCGGCGTAGACGACAGCGGGAATCGAGACGGCGATGATGGCGAGTTTCATGGCCCTGTTCATCGGGGAAGAACAGAGTACCAAAACAGACAAATGTCTGGTATACTGTTCGAACCCCAAAAACCCGGAAAGGAGGCCCCATGGGACGCACCCCGGCAGGCGAAACCCGTGAGCGGATCTTCGGCTTCGTGCGCGAGCGGCTGCTCGCCGGCCGGCCGCCGACCACGCGAGAGGTCCAGCAGGCGTTCGGGTTCAGGGCCGTCCAGTCGGCGCGGGCGCACCTCGAGGCGCTGGTCGAGGAGGGCCGGCTGGCCAAGGAGCCGGGCAAGGCCCGGGGCTATCGCCTGCCCCGCCGCGGCGGGACGCCGACGGTGCTGGTGCCGGTGCTCGGGCGCGTGCCCGCGGGCTCGCTCGAGGCCGCCGTCGAGGACCTCGACGGCTACGTGCCGTTCCAGTCGCGCCGCTCGCCGGGCAAGCTGTTCGGCCTGCGCGTCAAGGGCGAGAGCATGCTCGACGCGGGCATCCTTCCCGGCGACCTGGTCATCGTGCGCAAACAGGACGATGCCGATTCGGGGCAGATCGTCGTCGCGCTCGTCGAGGACGAGGCCACGGTCAAGACCCTGCGCAAGCGTCGCAACCGCATCGAATTGCACCCCGCCAACCCGCGTTTCCCGATCCTGCTCCCCGACCCGCACGAGGTGCGCATCCTCGGCAAGGTCGTCGAAGTGCGCCGCACGCTGGACGTCTGATGCCCAACGAAGCCGCGCTGACGAAATCGTTCGTCGTTCCCCGGGGACTCCAACAGGGACTCCCCGATGCGGACAGCCCCACGGTCTGGAACTACGCGGCCTTCGCCGGACGTTTCGGTGAGATCTCCGCGCAACGCGCCAGCGCCGCGCTGAGCCTCGCCTTCCAGCTCGTACTCGAAGCCCAACGTCGTAACGAGCCCGCCGTCTGGATCACCGGACACGCCAGCGCGTTCTACCCGCCCGACGCCGCCGAGGCCGCGATCGATCTCGACGCGCTGATCGTCGTGCGCGCCCCCGACAACCGGCGCTCCGCGCGTGCGGCCGACGCCCTGCTGCGTAGCGGCGGCTTCGGTCTCGTCGTGCTCGACCTCGGTGCCGACACGCGTGGGCTCAGCGCGCCGATGCAATCGCGCCTGGTCGGTCTGGCCAAGAAACACCAGGCCGCCCTGATCTGTCTCACCGAAAAAGACGCCCAACGCCCTTCGATCGGCGCGCTGGTCTCGATCCGCGCGGAGGCGCTGCGCCAGCGCGATCGCGACGACCGCTACACCTGCCGGGCACACATCCTCAAGGACAAACGCCGGGGTCCCGGCTGGCAACACAAGGAGGTGTTCCGTGGACCGGACGGCCTGCGTTGACCTCCCCGCCTTCCCCTTGCAGCTGTTGCTGCAAGACCACCCGGACTGGCACGACGCTCCGGTGGCCGTGGTCGACCGCGATCATCCTCAAGGCGTACTGCTGTGGGTCAACGAGCACACACGACGCTTCCGTGTGTTGCCGGGCATGCGTTATGCGGAAGGTCTCTCGCTGACCGGACGGTTGCGCGCCGCCGAGGTCCCGCAACGACGCATCGACAAGGCCGTCTCTCAGGTCGCCCGCCGGCTGCGCCGCTTCACCCCCGACGTCGAACCGGCCGTCGGTGATCCCGGCAGCTTCTGGCTCGATGCCGGCGGGCTCGAGCGGCTGTTTCCGTCGCTCCACGACTGGGCGTCGTTGATCCGTTCCGATCTCGAGCAACAACACTTCACGGCCTCGCTGGTCGTCGGCTTCACGCGTTTCGGTAGTTACGCGCTGGCGCGTTCGCGCCGCACGTTGATCGTGTTGAAAACCCCGGCCGACGAACGCGCCGCCAGCCGCCGCGTCCCGCTCGACCGGCTCAACTTCGAAACCAAGACCCGCGACACGCTGGATCGCCTCGGGGTCCGCACCGTCGGCGGTTTCATGGACCTGCCCGCCGAGGGCATCGCCAAACGCTTCGGACCCGAGGTCCTGCAGCTGCACCGGCTGGCCACCGGCACGTCGAACCTGCCGTTGCAACCGCAACGCCCGGTGCCTCCGGCGTTGCGCCACCTCGATCTCGACGGGGTCGAGACCTCGATCCCCCGCCTGGTCCACGCCATCGAACGCGAGCTTCCCCTGCTACTCCAGACGCTGGTCGATCGCGGCCATGCCCTCACCCGGGTTCATCTCGGGTTGCGTTTCGAGAAGCTGCCGCAACACGTCGAACGTATCCGCCCCGCCGCGCCGACCCTCGACGTCAAACAACTGGTCGAGCTGATCCGCCTGCGTCTCGAAGCGGTGCGCAGATTGCCCGATGGGGTCACGGCTTTCACGCTCGCCGCCGACAGCTTGCCTGCGACGGAGGAACAGCTTCGTCTGTTCGAGGGCCGCAAGCGTCGCGACCCAGCCGCCGCCGACCGTGCACTCGCCAGGTTGCGCGCCGAGCTCGGCGATGCCTCCGTCGTACGAGCCCGGCTGCGCGACGCGCACCTCCCCGAAGCCCGTTTCATCTGGGAGCAGATCGCTCACGTCCAGGCGGCACGTCCCGGAGAGGCCGGCGACAACGTGCTGGTACGGCGGTTGTTCGGCAAACCGGTGCCCCTGCCTTCACGCGCGCGCAACGAGCCCGACGGCTGGATGCTTCGCGGGCTGCAACACGGCCCCGTCATCCGCACCCAGGGCCCGTACATCGTCTCCGGCGGCTGGTGGCAGCGCCCGGTGCATCGCGAGTACCACTTCGCCGAGACCCAGAAGGGCGAGCTGCTCTGGGTCTACTACGACCGCATCCGGCGGCAGTGGTTCATGCACGGCCGTGTGGAGTGATGCCGCCTAGTTACGGAGCCGCTTGGCCCGACTGTGATTCAGATTCATTCGAGCGACCACGGTATCCTCGGTCGTCTTTCCCAGTTGATCGACCGCCGCGACGATCAACAGATCGTGGAACCTCCGGCTTTGGGTCGCGCCACTCATCACTGCACCGCCCTGCCAGACGATTGCACGGTCCCCGGTAATCTCGGATCCGGCACCGGTCTCGACAAGGGTCAGCCGTAACGAAAAAACGTACGGCCCCTCCCTGCGGGTGGTCTCCATCCCCTTGCGCCTGCCGCTGAACAGTTCGAGGTTCATCTTGCCCATCATCGCGTACGAACTCAGGTCGTAGTAGAGAACGTATTTCGAAGCGGGTGCCTTGACGACCTCGTAACCCTTGTCACGCAGCATTCGGCGCAACTTGCGCTCGAACCCCTCGTCGAACTCGGTTGCGTCGCTCGTCGGTTCCCGAAGGACCTGAACCATCGCACCGGTGACGGGTTCCGGCCTTTCGAGGTTCTTGGTGCCGACCGAGTAGACGCGCTGCGCGCAACCGCAGGCGAGGACGAGGGCCAGCATGACGATCGGTCGCGCTGGATTTCGCATAGCGTCCTCCTGTGTCGTTCTGCTTGGTTGCCCGAATTGTCTCATAAAAAGTCGCGAAACTTAATTCTTGCTTTCGTTTTACTTTCGTGTCATTTTGGATCGGCTTTTCCGGGGGGTTCACGGGCCCCCGGCCCCCCCGACCGAGGTCCCGGCATGGGCGACTACGCACCCCTGTGGTGCAAGAGCAACTATTCCTTTCTGGAGGGCGCCAGCCATCCCGAAGAGCTCGTCGAGGCCGCTGCCAACCTCGGACTCCCGGCCTTCGCGCTGACCGACCGCGACGGCGTCTACGGCGTGGTCGAGGCACACGTCAAGGCGCGCGAGCTCGGCGTCAAGCTGATCCTCGGCTCCGAGGTCACCCTCGACGACGAGTCCACGATCACGCTGCTGGCGATGAATCGCGAGGGCTGGAAGAACCTCTGCCGTCTGCTCACGCACGGCCGGCTGCGCTCGGAAAAGGGCGAGAGCAGGGTACGCTGGGACGAGGTCTGCGCCCATGCGGAGGGACTCATCGCGCTCTGGGGCGGCCGCCAAAGCCTGCTCGTCCACCAGGCCGATCCCGTGTTCGTCGTCAGCGATCTGCGGGATGCTTTCGGCGACCGGCTCTACGCGATGATCGCGCGCCACCGGCGCTCCGACGAAACGGCCCGGGAAGCGCGGCTCCGCGCCCGCGCCAAACGCTACCGCCTGCCGCTGGTCGCCGCGACCGAGGTGCTCTACCACAAGCCGGCGCGGCGCGAGCTGCAGGACGTGCTGACCTGCATCCGCCACGGCGTCAAGCTGTCCGAGGCGGGCCGGCGCACCCACCCCAACGCCGAGCACGCGCTGAAGACGCCGCACGCCTTCAACGCGCTGTTCCACGACCTGCCCGCCGCGGTGGCCGCCACGCTCGACATCGCCGAGCGTTGCAATTTCGGTCTCGACGCGTTGCGTTACGTCTACCCTTCCGAGACCCTGCCCGACGGCCAGACCTCGTCGAGCTGGCTACGCGAGCTGACCCTGCGGGGCGCGAATGAGCGCTACGGCGGCAACCCCTCGTCCGAGGTGCTGGCTCAGATCGACAAGGAGCTCGAGCTGATCGACGAGCTCGACTACTGCGGCTACTTCCTGACGATGTGGGAGATCGTGCGCTTCTGCCGCGAGCAGGCGATCCTCTGCCAGGGTCGCGGTTCGGCCGCCAACTCGGCCGTCTGCTACTGCCTGGGCATCACCGCGGTCGACCCGGTGCGCATGGGGCTGCTGTTCGAGCGCTTCCTCTCGCGCGAGCGCGCCGAGCCGCC
>JABAOE010000454.1_pt4 | contig 24043 bp, 21 predicted proteins | sample 7062141 | NCBI WGS metagenome assembly JABAOE01 (sample SAMN14538627, study PRJNA623070) | marine sediment metagenome | biome: marine biome [ENVO:00000428]; feature: marine pelagic biome [ENVO:01000023]; material: deep marine sediment [ENVO:00002113] | place: India: Gulf of Khambhat ... | reverse complement strand
TGCGGCTCCTCGAGCTCGGCGAGGGGCCGACGCCGGCCGCCGGCGCCGAGCTGCACGCGCCGGGCGGGGAGTCGGCGAAGCCGGTCGGCTTCGTCACCTCGGCCGTGGACTCACCCCGGCGCGGCGGCGTGATCGCGCTCGCGTACGTGCGGCGCGGGATCGACCGCGTGGTCCTCGCCGAGCGCGAGGTCGACGTGCCCTCCGGGTGACCGGGGCGGCGCTGCATCCGCCCCGACTGCGTTGCTCCTCCTCCGAGTAGCGCTGCTGTTCGTCGTCGTCGCGCCTTGGCGGGTGCGGCGCCGCGCCACCCTCGATGCTCAACCATCATCTGCTGCAGGCCCTAGTCGCGAAGCTCCTCGAGGGCAGCCAGGATGTCCGCGTTCTCCGGGCGGATCCGGTAGTTGACCTCCGTCATCTTCCAGCGGACGACGCCGGCCCGGTCGATCACGTAGGTGGTCGGGTGCGGGATCGCGCGTCCACGCGGGTCGTCCTGGTTGTAGAGGCCGTAGCGGTTGATCACCGCGGCGCCGGGGTCGGAGAGCAGGGTGTAGTCGATCGTGAGCCCGTCGCTCTCGTCGGCGACACGGTCGACCATCCGCTGGAGGTCTCCGGGATCGTCCGAGGAGAGCGCGATCAGCTCCGTTGCGGCTCTCTGCGCCTCCGAGAGGAGACCGTGCAGCTCACCGAGCTGCTGGGCGCAGTACGGTCACCAGTGTCCCCGATAGAACACCAGCACGACGTTCTTGTCCCCGCGGAAGCTGGAGAGCCGCACGGGCGGACCGGCCAGCGAGACCAGCGTGAAGTCGGGAGCCTCGTCTCCCACCCGGACCCGCTCGAGGTCCACGCCGGGGAGGTCGCGCCCGTCGGCGGGCCCGAGCACGACCTCCTCCTGCACGCCGCAAGCGACGAGCGTGCAGAGGGCCAGCAGAACGGTTCCGACTCGACGCATGGGATCTCCCTGAGCGGGTTCGACCAGCCCGAGAAGGATGCTACGTCCCAGTCGGTGGGCGCGACAACCCCGCTCCGGCCGGCGGATCCGGCGCCGTGCCCTTGACGGGCGGGCGATGGGCGCGGACCGTCAGCCCGGCGTGAGCCAACTCGTCTACGCAACCGCTCCACCCTCGGAGGTCCCGTGAGATCGTCGCGCCTTCTCCCGGTCCTGGTGGCGACGCTCGCGGTCTCGGCCGCCTGCCGCCCGAGCCCCTACCCACCTCCCCCGGAGACGCCGGTCGATCCCGTGACCGACGTCCTGCACGGGGTCGAGATCGTGGACCACTACCGGTGGCTGGAGGACCAGGACGCCGCCGAGACGCGCGCGTGGATCGCGGCCCAGAACGAGCACGCGGAGACGGTCGTGGGCGAGAGCCCTCTTCGGGAGCATCTGCGGGCCCGACTGCGGGAGCTGACGGACCGCGACGACGTCGGCTCGACCCGCCGCGCCGGGGACTTCGAGTACTTCACCATGCGTCGGCAGGGCGAGGAGGCTCCCGTCCTGTACCGACGCCCGGTGCCCCCAGACGCGGATGTCGGCGGAGACGCGGAGGCCGAGGAGCCCAGCGTCGACGGGAGCTACGAGGTCGTCCTGGACCCGGCCGACTTCGACCCGAGCTACCGGACGAGCCTGGCGACGATCGACTTCTCCGAGGACGGGTCGCTGATGCTGTACTCGGTCCGCAGGGGCGGGGCGGACGAGATCTCCGTCCGCGTGCGCGACCTCGAGCGCGGACGCGACCTGCCCGACAGCCTCCCGAACGCGCTCTACGGCGGCGTCGGCTTCGAGGACGGGGGCGAGGCCTTCGTGTACACGCACCGCTCGCGCTTCGAGGGTCCGCGCATCCGGCGCCACGTGCTCGGCACGGACCCGGACGGGGACGCCGAGATCTGGGGGGAGGGCTATGGCCCGACGGCGTTCATCGGGATGGACGTCGTCGCGGAGGGGCGCTACCGCGTCTTCACGGTGCAGCACGGCTGGGCCCGCAACGATCTCTTCCTCCAGGACGGCGCCGGTCCGATCCGGCCGATGGTCGAGGGCGTGGACGCCCACTTCCAGCACCGCTTCCGAGACGGCAGGATCTACGTGCGGACCGATTGGGGAGCGCCGAACTACCGTCTGATGGTGGTAGACCCCGCGCGTCCCGCGCTCGGCGACTGGGAGGAGCTGATCCCCGAGGCGGAGGACGTCTTCGAGTCCTACGCCTTCATCGACGGCCGCATCTACGCGACCTACCTGGAGGACGTGGCCCAGCGGATCCGCGTGCTCGCGATGGACGGAGCCCCGGAGGGCGAGCTCGCTGTGCCCGACCGGTCGTCCGTGAGCGTGCGCGAAGGCGACGACGGAGCGCTCCTGCTCAGCGCGAGCGCGTACCTCTCGCCCCTCACGACCTACGCGATCGATCCGGAGTCCGGCGAGCGGAGCGTGCACGAGGAGCCGGAGATCGAGGTGGACGCGTCCCGCTACGAAGTCACCAAGCTCTGGTTCTCGTCGACGGGCGGGGTGCGGGCGCCCGTGCACGTTCTGCACCGGGCGGGGATCGAGCTGGACGGCAGCCACCCGACGATCCTGAGCGGCTACGGCGGATTCAACTCGAGCACGCGCCCCGGCTTTTCGGCCACGCGCCTGGCGTGGGTCGAGCTCGGCGGGGTGTGGGCCGTGGCCACGCTGCGGGGCGGCGCCGAGTACGGCGAGACGTGGCACCGTGACGGGATGCTCGAGAACAAGCAGCACGTCTTCGACGACTTCATCGCGGCGTCCGAGGCGCTGATCGCGGCGGGCTTCACCAGCCCGTCGCACCTGGGGATCAGCGGCGGCAGCAACGGCGGGCTCCTGGTGGCCTCGGCCATGACGCAGCGCCCGGAGCTGTACCGGGCCGTCCTGTGCACCTATCCGGACCTGGACATGGTGCGGTTCTGGACCTTCCAGGAGACGAACAACATGCCCGCCCTCCTCGAGTACGGCGACGCGAGGATCCCCTCCCACTTCGAGGCGATCCNNGCCCGGGCGCTTGGGCATCAGCGGAGGGAGCAACGGAGGTCTCCTGGTCGCGGCGGCGATGACCCAGCGGCCGGAGCTGTACCGCGCGGTCCTGTGCACCTACCCCGATCTCGACATGATCCGCTTCTGGAGCTTCCAGGAGACGAACAACATGCCGGCTCTGCTCGAGTACGGGGACGCGCGCATCGAGTCCCACTTCGAGGCGATCCGCGGGTACTCGCCGTACCAGGCGGTGCGGGACGGGGTCGACTATCCGGCCGTCATGCTGACGACCGGGGACCTGGACACCCGGGTGCCGCCCCTTCAGGCGCGCAAGATGGCGGCTCGGCTGCAGGCGGCGACCGCCTCGGGCCTGCCGGTCGTGCTCTGGTACGACGAGCTGGGCGGACACGCCGCGGGCAGGGGACGCCCGACGTCCCTGCGCATCGAGGACGGGTCACGGGAGCTGGCCTTCATGGCGCAGCAGCTCGGCCTCGAGTGGGAGGCGCGCTAGGAGACCGAGAAGGTCCCCAGGAGACCGAGAAGGTCCGAGAGGGCCTCGGGCCGCTGCTCCGCGGAGTCGGTCCGCCGCCGCGGGAGCGGCTCTTCCGCGCCTCTACCAGGCGCCCGAGCCGGGCTCACCCTTGAAGGGTCCGACGATCTCCGACGTCACCCAGCCGCCATAGAATCCGCCCGCCTGCGGCCGTACCCGCTCGCCTTCGACGAAGCACGCGAGCTTCGCGGGATAGAAGGACAGGTGGCCGCGGAGGGCCGCTACGTCCTCGAAGGGCTCGGGGTAGCTCCAGGCGGCCCGCTCCGCCCGGTCGCCCTCGGGCGTGCGCACCGTCCAGTACTCGGCCGCTCCCTTCCACTCACAGTGGCTCACGCCGGCCGCGGGCCGCAGGAGATCCACGCGCACGTCTGCGGCCGGCAGGTAGAAGGTCGGGGGGCTGGCGGTCTCGAGCACGCGAATCGCTCGCGTCGAGTCGGCGACGACCGTGCCGCCGAGCCGGACGACGATCCGTCTCGTGTCCTCCTCGAGCCTCGGTGGGCGCGGGTAGTCCCATACGGACTCCTGGCCGTCGGCCGGGGTCTCGGCGAACGGGGGACGCTCGGCGCCGGACCAGCGCCACCCGGCGCGGCCGTCGCGGGCCCAGTCGGGCAGGCTCACGGCCGGGAGAGGAGGTGGCCCACGATGAGACCGCCGTGATGGCGCCCGTTCTCGATGAAGATCTTGTTGGCGTCGTGGCCGGCGGCGATGACGCCGGCGATGTACAACCCCGGCACGTCGGTCTCCATCGTCTCGGCGTCGTGCGCGGGGATCTCGGTCGCGGCGTCGATCGCGACCCCGGCCCGGCGCAGCAGCGTGTGGTCGGCCCGCCACCCGGTCATCGCCAGGACGAAGTCGTTGGGGATCTCCGTCTCCCCACCGCGCTCCTCGGAGCGCAGCACGACGGACCGCGGCGCGACGCGCGCGACCCGGTGCCGCCAGTACACCGCGATCTCGCCACGCTCCAACCGGTTGGTGATGTCCGGCACGACCCACGGCTTCACCCCGCGATCGATCTTGTCGAGGAAGTGCACCATGGAGACGCGGGCGCCGTTGCGGAACAGCTCGAGCGCCGACTCGACGGCGGAGTTGCCGGCTCCGACCACGAGGACGTCCTGGTCGTAGTACGGATACGGCTCGTGGTACCAGTGCCGGACCTTGGGGAGATCCTCGCCGGGCACCCCCAGGTAGTTCGGCTCGTGGAAGCCCCCGGACGCGACCACGACGGCGAGCGCGGAGTGCACCGCCTCCGTCCCGTCGCGGCGAGCGGTCCTCACCGAGTAGTCGCCGTACGAGCCCGAGACGTCGACGACCTCCTCGTACTGCCGCACGTCGAGGCTCCAGTGCTCGACCACCTTGCGGTAGTAGGCGAGCGCCTCGCGGCGCGTGGGCTTGGCGTCGGGGATGGTGAACGGGACGTCGCCCACCTCGAGCATGACCGCCGTGCTGAAGAAGGTCATGTAGTAGGGGTAGCCGACCAGCGAGCTGGTGACACATCCCTTGTCGAAGAGGACGCACGACAGCCCCGCCCTCGCGGCGGCCGCACCCACGGCGATCCCGCACGGGCCCGCACCCACGACGACGATGTCGTACCGATCGGTCATAGTCCGTCGCTTACCCCGTGCGCCGGATCTGTTCCGGCATTGCTCCGCCCCCGCGGTGCCGTCAGAATCCCCGGATGGACACGGCCGAGTCGGAGGCGCGCAAGGCGCTCAACAGGCTGCGCCGGGCGCTCGAGAAGGCGGAACGTGAGCTGGATGCCCTGCGCGGCGCCCTCGCGCACGCCGAGGGGGAGGACTTCCCGGCCGACGCCTACGTCGAGGCGTTCGACGCCGTCCGGCGCGGGCTCGAGTTCACGGAGCAGGAGGGGGCCCGGCTCCAGGAGAAGATCCTGCATGCGGGCGGGCTGGAACCCGGCCGGGTGCGGCGGGGCTAGATCCCCCCGGCCGCCTCTTTTCCGGCGGTCGGGCGTGGCTCGATCACCGCGGGGGATGTGAGGAAACGATGAGGAGACGCAGCTTCGTTCGGGCCGCGAGCGTGGCGGGCGCCGGCACCCTCGTTGCCCCCGGCCTGATCCATGGCCGCGGGCGCGCGGACCTGGTGCTGCGCGGCGCGACGGTCTTCGACGGGACCGGGGGGGACGGCCGCGCGTCGGACGTCGCGGTGACCGGGGACCGCATCACGGCGATCGGCCGCGATCTGCCCGCGGGCTCCGAGGAGATCGACCTCCGCGGGCTCGCGCTGGCGCCGGGCTTCATCGACATCCACTCCCATGCGGACCTGGCCCTGCTGGTCAACAACCGGGCGGAGAGCCGCGTTCGCCAGGGCGTCACCCTCGAGGTGGTCGGCCAGGACGGGAGCTCGATCGGGCCCTGGTCGGACGCGGGCTTCGAGGCGACGCGCGACCGGTACCGCCGCAGCGGCGTGGAGATCGACTTCCGGGATCCGGCAGGCTTCCTGGCGCGGATCGACCGCGAGCGACCCGCCGTGAGCGTCGCGACGATGGTCGGAAACGGTGCGCTGCGCGGGCTGGTCGTGGGCGCCGAGGACCGCCCGGCCACGCCCTCGGAGCTGGCCCGCATGAAGGCGCTCCTGGCCGAGCAGGTCGGGCGAGGCTGCGTGGGGCTCTCGTCGGGCCTGGAGTATACCCCGAGCGGCCTCGCCGATGCGGCGGAGCTGGTCGAGCTGGCGAGCGTGCTGAGGGGAACGGGCTATCCGTACGCGTCCCACATGAGGAACGAGGACGACCGTCTGCTGGGCGCGGTCGAGGAGGCATTGCACGTCGGTCGCTTGGCGGGCGTCCCCGTTCAGATCTCCCACCTGAAGGCGCAGGGGCAGCGCAACTACTGGAAGGCGGACGCGGTCCTCTCCCTGATCGAGCGGGCGCGCTCAGGGGGCCTGGACGTGCACTTCGACCGGTACCCCTACACGGCGTACGCGACCGGCCTCTCGAACCTCTTTCCGAGCGAGTACCGCGCCGGGGGCTCGGCCGCCTTTCTGCGGCGCCTGCGCGACCCGGCGACCGCGGCCGCGCTGGAGAGAGCGTGCCGCGACAAGGTCGCCCTGCTCGGGGACTGGAACTCCGTGCAGATCTCGGGCACGAACGAGGAGACGTCGTGGGCGCGGGGGCGCCGCATGGGCGACCTGGCGCGGGAGCGCTCGACGGACCCGTACGAGCTCACCGTCGCGCTCCTCGAGGCCAACGGGGGCGGAGTCGGCATGATCGGTCACGGGATGGGTGAGGAGAACACGGCGAAGCTTCTCGCGCACCCTCTCGCGATGACCTGCTCGGACGGCGGCGCCTACGCCCCGTACGGAGCCCTGTCCGGGGGCTCTCCGCACCCCCGCGGCTACGGCTCCTTTCCCCGCCTTCTCGGCCACTACGTGCGCGAGCGGAACGCGCTGAGCCTCGAAGCGGCCATCCACAGGGTGACGCTCATGCCGGCGCGGAAGCTTCGCATCGCCGACCGCGGCGTGATCCGAATCGGGGCCTTCGCCGACCTCGTGGCGTTCGACCCCGCCACGGTCGCCGACCGGGCGACCTTCGACGACCCGCACCAGTACCCGGTGGGGATCCCGGTGGTCGTCGTGAACGGGGTGGTGACGCTGCGCGACGGGGAGCACACGGGATCGCTCGGGGGGCGGGGCGTCCGGGGCACGCCGCTCGCGCAGGGCTGATCCTCTAGAACCGGTAGGTGTAGCTCGCCTTGATCGAGCCGCCCCGCGAGAGCATGACCAGATCGCGGTCTTCGAAGAGCCCCGCCCCCAGGTTCCTCCAGTTGTGCGTGTAGACGAAGTACACGTCGCTGCCGGGGGTCACGATCCAGCGCAGTCGCGCGAAGAGTCCCACCAGCCCGGACTGATCGTCGTATTGGAGCTGGTTCGTGAGCGCGACCCAGGGGCTCGGGTTCCACTGCCCCTCGATCTCGTAGACGCTCGCGGTGAACTCCCCTTCGGGGAGGGAGACGTCGTTGATCTGGACGTTGGTCGCGAGGGAGACGCCGGGGTTCGGACGGAAGGTGACCCGGCCTCCGTACTGCAGCCGGTCCCCGTTCCAGAAGCTGCCGGCGGTGAAGCCGCCGTAGAGCGAGACCTTGCGGCGGCCGGCGGTCCGGCCGCTGACCCGGTACTCCCACCACTCGTAGCTCCGGTCGCCGAGAATCGTGATGCCGTCGCTGATCGGGAAGTCGCCATCCAGGTACTCGCCCGAGCGCGTGGCCTGCACGTCGATGCCGTCACCGCTCTCGAAGTTCACGCCGATCAGGCTGAGCTGCAGCTCCTCCTCCTCGACGACGTGCGTGCCGAGCTGCCACTGCCTCCGCCACTGGGCCGAGAAATCCAGGCTGCGGATCGAGCTGATGCCCGGTCGGGGGGACCAGCCGATGCGGGGCTCCAGGCGGCGGAAGTTGTTGCGGGTCACGAAGCCGAGCGTCGGATCGTAGTGGTCCCCGAACTCCCGGTAGGAGACGTGCCCGGTCCAGACGTCGTTCGGGTAATTGAAGCGGATCCCGCGTGCCGTGAGGTCGCCGAGGCCGCGCTCGAGGGTCGGATCGGGGTTCGAGTTCCAGACGACGAACGCCTCCAGCTCCAGGTTCTTGTCGCCGAGGAAGTTGCGCGTGTTGAGATCGAGGTCCACGCCGGCCGTGTGCCCGACCTCGGGCGCGAAGCCGCTCTCGTCGGGCGAGGCCGATCGGCGCGTGTAGATCGCGCCGATCGAGGATTGCTCGAAGATCTGGCGCTTCACCCGCCCGACCGTGAAGGTCTCGCTCGGGAGCGTGTCGTCCGCGGCGGTGAGCCGGTTGAAGTACGGGTGATCGGCGGTTCCGATCTGGTAGAAGCCGACCTCGTATCCGCCCACCTGACCGGTCAGCCGCGTGCCGTAGCGGATCGGCACGGCCTGGCCGGAGCTGAGCCCGATGTTGCGGGAGTAGAACGGCGACGGGCCGCTCCGCTGCGCGAAGGAGAAGACGCTCGAGCCCTCGAGGAAGAAGTCCCGACGCTCCGGGAAGCGCAGCGGGAAGCGCGTGAGGTTCACGCGCCTCTGGTCGCTCTCCACCTCCGCGAAGTCCGTGTTGACGCTGACCGAGGCGCGCAGGCTCGACGTGACGCTGTAGTTGACGTCCAGGCTCAGGTCGCGCGGCCACTCGGTGGTCCGGTCGCGCCGCGCCTCGGTCGGATCCGGGTCGGTCAGGAAGTTCCGCAAGCTGGCGATCCCGGACGGCCGCGCCTCGAGCCCGACCCCCTGGGACAGGTTGCGCAGACCGGTCAGCCGCCCCGCGAAGATCGGGCTGCGCAGGCCCTCACGGCGGCGGTAGCCCCTCCACAGGATCTCCTCGTTCTTGCGACGGATCGTGCGCTGGAAGTTGATGCCCCACTCGTCGAGGGCGGGATCGAAGTTCAGCGTGCGGAAGGGGATGCGGATCTCGGCCGACCAGCCGTCGGGACGCATCTGGGTGCGGGCCTCCCAGATCCCGTCCCAGGCCTTGTTCGTGCCACCACCCCCGAAGCCGCCGCCGCCGTAGCTTCCGCCCCCTCCCCCGCCGATCACGCCATCTCCCATNNCCCCCGAAGCCCCCACCGCCGGGTCCGCGGTCGCCTCCGCCACCTCCGCCTCCGCTCAGGATCCCGTCGCCCATGAGCCCGGCGGCGTTGATCTCGAAGAAGTACCCGGTGCGTCCGTCCCGGAAGGTGTCCAGGATCCACATGAAGCGGTCGTCGGTGCTCAGCATCGCGTCGCGCTCGCGCTGGTAGGCGAGGACGCCGTCGGGGTCGTCGTAGATGATCGCGCCGATATAGAGGTTGTCCGCGTCGAACAGGACGCGGATCTCGGTCTCCTCGGAGGGCACGCCGCCTTCCACGGGCTCCTGCTGCGTGAAGTCGGTGATGGGGACCGCACGCTCCCATGCGGCCTCGTCGATCCGCCCGTCGAGATCGATGTCAACGCTCCCGTCCAGCGCGTGCGCCTGGAGGGTGATCGGGGCGGCGGCCGGCTCGACGCCGCCCTGGTCGCCGACCTGCTGCGCAGCCGTGGAGGCGGCCGAAGCCACGCAGAGGGCCACCAGGGTCAGGCACGCGGCCGTTGGGGAACGCATCATCCAGTCGGGCTCCTGAGGACACGGGCTGCCTTCCGGACAAGAAGACGGCATCCAACGTGACACCTTTCCGAAGCCGGGTGTTGGAGGTCCGCGCGGCGTTCGGGAGGGCCGGCGGCTTACATTTCCGTGCATGGACGGACGCGAGCACGAAAGCCCTTCCTTCGAGGGGCTCGCGACGGAGCTGGAGACCAGGCTCCGGGAGGGGGTCGACCATCCCTGGCCGGCGTCGGGCTTCGACGACTTCGCGCTACGTACGTTCCGCGTACAGTTCGATCACAACGAGCCCTATCGGGCCTTCTGCCTCGGCCGCGGCGCCACGCCCGACACGGTGGAGAGATGGCAGGACGTGCCGCCGGTCCCGGCCATGGCCTTCAAGCATCTGGACCTGTGCAGCGTCGGAGGCGAGCCGGAGGTCGTCTTCCGGACGAGCGGCACGACGCGGGGAGCGCAGCGTCGGGGGCGTCACCTCGTGCCGCGCCGCTCCCTGTACCGGGCCTCCCTCGTCGGGCCCTTCCGACGGCACCTCCTGGCGGGCGTCGAGCGGATCCGCTTCGTCTCGCTCGTTCCGCCCGCCGAGGCGGCGCCCGACTCCTCGCTGTCCTGGATGGTGAGCGCGGCGGCCGAAGAGCTCGCCTCGCGGACGGACTGGCTGGTGGACGCCCGGGGGGACCTCGACGTCGATGCGCTGCGGGCGGTGGCCCGAGAGACGGCCCGCGCGGGCGAGCCCGTCCTCCTGCTCGGTACCGCGCTGGCCTTCGTGCACGCGCTCGCGCGGTTGGAGGGCCGCCCGATGACTCCGCTCGCGCCCGGCAGCCGGATCATGGAGACCGGCGGGCTCAAGGGTCTCGGGCGCGCGGTGCCGCGCGAAGAGCTCTACGCCGGGATCCGCGACGCGACCGGGGTGCCGACCGAGCGCATCGTCAACGAGTACGGGATGACCGAGCTGCTCTCGCAGCTGTACGAGCCGGTCCTGACCGAGGGAGCGTCGGGAGCCGGACGGCACGTCGCGCCTCCCTGGCTGCGCGTGCGCGCGCTGGACCCCGCTTCCCTGGCGCCGCTGCCGGAGGGGGAGGAGGGCATTCTCGCGTTCTTCGACCTGGCGAACCTCGGCTCGGTCGCGCACGTGCTCACGCAGGACGTCGGGGCGGTCTCGGATGGCCGGCTCCGGCTGAGGGGCAGGCTCCCGGGCGCCGAGCCCCGGGGCTGCTCGAGGGCCATGGACGAGCTCCTGTCGGCGTCCTCGACGTGACGCCGCGCTTCGAGGCGTTCGACGGGACCGCCGCGGCCGCCGCCGGCGACCTTCCGATGCGGGCGGTGCGCAGCGACGGGCTCGAGCTCCTCCACCCCGAGTGGAGCCCGGCGGCCCTCCGGCGGATCACGGAAGCGCTCGAAGACGCAGGGGCGTCGCTGCGGACCCTGGGCGCGCGGGAGATCATCGGACGGCTGGGTGCGGTCGGGGCGCGCTTCCTCGACCCGGGGGATCCGCTGCGAGCCGAGGCCCTGGAGCTCCTTCCGCCGGCCTCCGGCCTGTCCCGCGAGATGGCGCGCTGGGTGCTCGACGGGATGGCGCGAGACTGGACCGAGGCGAGGCTGCTGCGGCTGGTCGAGACCGAGCTCGAGCACCCGCGGGCGCTCGACCGCTTCGTGACCGTCCGGGGACGGCGGGCGATGGCGGTCGGGCCCCGGCTGACCGTACAGATCTTGGCCGGCAGCGTTCCGGGTGTGGGCGTGACCGCGCTCCTGCGCAGCCTCTTGCTCAAGTCCCCGACCCTGCTCAAGCCCGGGCGCGGTGACGTGGTCCTCCCGGTCCTGTTCGCGCGCGCTCTCCGGGCTTCGAGCCCCGACATGGCCGCCGCGTTGGCCGTGGCCTACTGGCCGGGCGGAGCGTCGGACGTGGAGGATGCGGCGCTCGGGGCGGGGGAGGTCGTGACCGCCTACGGCTCGGACGAGACCGTGAGGCTCCTTCGGGCCCGCCTACCCGCGACGACCCGCTTCGTGGGCTACCACCATCGGGTCAGCGTCGGCGTCGTGGGCGCAGCGGCGTTGGCACCCGGACCGGTCGACGGAACCGCCCGGGAGGTGGCCGAGGCCGTGGCCGCCTTCGACCAGCGTGGGTGCGTGTGCCCGCAGGTCGTGTACGTCGAGGAGTCGGGCGAGACCGGTCCTGAGGAGTTCGGGCGTCGCCTCGCGCTGGCCCTGTCAGGCCTGGAGGCTCGTCTGCCCGGGGGCACGCTGGACGTCGAGGAGGCGGCGGCGCTCCACCAGCTGCGGGGCACGGCCGAGGTGCTCGCCGGCACGGGGGCTGCCCAGCTCCATCACGGGGGCGCCGGGGCGACCTGGACGGTGGTGGTCGAGCGCGAGGCCGCGCCGGGCCTGCCCTGCGTGGGTCGGGTCGTGCGCCTGCGGCCCCTCGCCCACGTGGCCCGGCTGCCGGCGCTCCTGGCACCCCTGGACGGGCATCTCCAGACGCTGGCGGTGGCCGGGCTCGGAGAGGCGACCGAGGCGGTTGCCGAAGCCTGCGCGGCCGTCGGCGTCAGCCGCGTTGCCCCCTTCTCGGGCGTGGCCTTCCCGCCTCCGTGGTGGTACCACGACGGTCGGGGGCCGCTGACCGAGCTGGTTCGTTGGGTCGAGCTCGAGGGGTGAGCGTCGGGCCGCACCCGGGACTGCGGCGGGGAAGCGGGCTGCTCAGTCCTCGTCTTCGGCCTGCTGCTCCGACCGCCAAATGACCATCTGACGCCCGCCGCGGGGATTTTCCTCCACCCGAACGGTCAGCGAGTCCCCCTCGTCGATCCCGAGATCTTCCCGCATCTCCTGCGGGATCGTCACACGACCACCGACGCCGACGCTGACGTCGGTATAGTAGAGCGTCCGGTAGATGGCCATCCAAGCTCCTCGCGTTTCGCTGTGCAGCCGCATAATCTAAACAATACCCGGTTGCTCCGGTACGTATCGGAGATCGTGACACGCCGCCCACGCACCCTTCCGGATTCGAGCCGATGAGCGACGACGGACTCGCCCTGCGACTGGAGGGAGTGACGAAGCGCTTCGGCAAGCTCACCGCCGTAGACCGCTTCGACTTCGAGGTCCCCCGGGGCACGATCAGNNAACGGGTCCGGCAAGACCACCAGCATCCGCATGATCATGGGGATCCTGCTCCCGGACGAGGGCAAGGTCTCTCTCTTCGGCGCCGACCCCGGCGAGGCCCGGCGGACGCGGGTCGGCTATCTGCCGGAAGAGCGGGGGGTCTACAGGAAGATGAAGTGCGTCGACCTCGTCGTCTTCCTGGCGGAGATCCATGGCGTGCCGCGCCCGGAGGGCCGGAGGCGGGCATACGCCTGGATCGAGCGGCTCGGGCTCGGCGCGTGGGCGGACCGCCGGGTCGAGGACCTCTCCAAGGGCATGCAGCAGAAGATCCAGTTCATCGGCACGGTCATCCACGAGCCGGACCTGCTGATCCTGGACGAGCCGTTCAGCGGCCTCGATCCCATCAATCAGGACGTCCTCGAGGAGATCGTGCGCGAGTTCCACGCCAAGGGGACGACGATCCTCTTCTCCACGCACCTCATGGATCAGGCGGAGCGCCTCTGCGAGCGGGTATGCCTCATATCGAAGGCGCGCAAAGTCCTCGACGCCGACCTCAAGGAGCTCAAGGCCGCGGAGCGGAAGGGGGTCGTGGCGGTAGAGTTCGAGGGGCCGGACGCGTGGCTCGCGGGCCCCGAGATCGATCGCATCGAGGAGCGAGAGGGCGCCCTGCACCTCCTGCTCCGCGAAGGCGCCGATCACCAGAAGATCCTGGAACGGGGCGTCCGCTCGGGCGCGAGGATCCTGAAGTTCGATCTCGTGGAGCCGCGCCTGCACGAGATCTTCGTGCGTCACGCGGGGGTGGGATCCGCGGCCGGTGACGGCCTGCCCATGGGCGCGGCGCCCCCGGGGTCGGCGGGAATGCGCGCGGAGGATGCATGGTAGGGCCGGACGTGTGGGCGGTGGTCCGCCGCGAGTACCTGCAGCGCGTGCGGTCCCGGTGGTTCGTCGTGGCCACCCTGGGGGCTCCCCTCGTGATGGGCGCCCTGTTCCTCATACCGCCGTTGCTCGCGAGCCGGGAGGGGGTCGCGGAGCGGACGATCGCGGTCGTGGACGGTACGGGCGTCCTCTACGGGAGGATCGCGCCGGAGCTGGAGGCGGGCGGATGGCGCGTACGTGAGCAGCGCTGGCACGCCGAGGTCGTGACCGAGCTCCGGGAGCAGGCCCGGGCCGGGGACATCGCGGGCTTCCTGATGCTCGACGAGCTGACCCTCGAGACCGGCGAGGCGATCCTGTACACGACGAGCCCGCCCACGGCCGTGCGGCAGCTCACGCTGCGGGGCTCGATCGGGCGGGCTGCGCTGGAGTACCAGCTCGAGCAGCGTGGCGTCGACGCGGCGTCCATGCTCGCGGGCGGGGATCTTCGCGTGGAGCTCCTCTCGGGGGAGACGACCAGGACCGAAGAGCCTCGATTCCTCGTCGCGTACGTGGGAGCCGTCTTCATCTACATGGTGATCCTCTTCTACGCCGTGGCGGTCATGCGGGCGACGCTGGAGGAGAAGACGAGCCGGATCGTGGAAGTGATCATCTCGTCGATGGAGCCCTGGCACCTGATGCTGGGGAAGATCTTCGGAGTCGGCGCGGTCGGTCTCACGCAGATGGTGGTCTGGCTCACCATGAGCCTGGCGGTCGTGACCGCCGGGCTGCCGCCGCTGATCGCGGCGCGCCCCGAGCTCGCGAGCCTCGAGGGAGTCCAGGAGGTCTTCCCGGGCGTCGACCTGCTCGCCTATTTCAGCGGCTTCTTCGTGTGCGGCTACTTCATGTACTCCTCGCTGTACGCGGCCGTGGGGGCGATGTGCAACTCGGACGAGGAGGCGCAACAGGCTCAGCTTCCGCTCATCCTCGTGCTGGTCGTCCCGATCCTCATGCTCATCAACGTGATCCAGGACCCGATGTCCCCGCTGTCGGTCGGCCTGTCTCTCTTCCCGCTCTTCACGCCGTTCCTGATGTGGGGGCGCGTGGTCGGGGGCGCCGTTCCACTCTGGCAGGTGGGCCTGTCCTTCGTCCTCATGATGCTCGCGATCGTGGGGATCGCATGGGTCGCGGGGAGGATCTACAAGGTGGGGATCCTCATGGCCGGCAAGCGCCCGACGCTGCCCGAGCTGTGGAGGTGGGTGAGGGAGGCGTAGGCCGGCGTCTATCGAGCGATGCTCGTGGGACCTCGCCGAGGGCCTACCCGGCGTCCGGTAGCGTCGAGCGCAGCAACCCCTCGAGCTGTCGGTCGTCGAAGGAGCGAGCCTTCTCCACCGCTTCCTCGTAGCTCTCCTCGATGATGATGACCGTGGTGCGGGTCATCTCGGGCTGACCGGAGCCGCCCGCCCGGTGGAAGCGAAGCCGCCCCCGGAAGCTGTTCGGCCGCAGGGGGTCGTCGTCGAGCTCGAGGTAGGTGTCCCACAGGAGGCCCAGGTGCGCGATCGTGGCGACGTGCAGCCCGGGAGCGGGGTCCGAGCCGGGGCGCGGCTGGGTGAGCGTCATGCCTGAGGATACCTCACGGCGCGCTCGCCTTCAACGTGCGGCGCACGGTCGACAGCGCCGCGCGCATCTCGCGGAGCTCGGACTCGCCGAGCGACTCGTGCCCGTAGCGGGCTCGCAGGTAGAGGTCCACGACGCGCTCGGCCGCGTTCCCGGCTCCGGAGCGCTGCGAGCGGACTCGCTGGACGAGGGCCTTGGGGGTTGTGCCGGGCGTGACGCCGAGACCGGCGCGGCCGCACGCCTCGCGGAGCTGGACGTACACGAGGGTGGCGGGCGCGAGGGAGACGGCGCCGCGGCGCGCCCAGGCGAAGCCGGCGACGATCACGACGATGACCAGGAGCGTGCGCCAGGGCGGCGGGCGCGGAGCCGGAGGCCGGTCCGACGTGTCCACCCCTGTGTCGTCTTCCGCGAAGAGCCTCGAGAAGACCCCGGCCTGGTCATCGGCACCGAAGTCGAGCACCCACTTGTTCCAGCGGTGCTGGATGCCGTCGAACAGGATCCGGCCGGGCCAGAACCAGGACGCGAGGACCTCGGCGGAGCCGTCCCCGGCCGGGGTGGGGTCGAAGGTCACCCAGCCGTGCTCCGGGAACCACACCTCGACCCAGGAGTGCGCCTCGTTCTGGGTCACGACCAGGTAGTTCCCGAACTCCGACCACTGGCCGCCGAGGAAGCCGTTCACGTTGCGCGCGTGGATGCCGAGGCTGCGCAGCAGCACGACCATCGCGGTGCTGAAGTACTCGCAGTGTCCCGCCTGCCGCTCGAAGAGGAAGTGATGGAGCGTGGCCTCGGCCGCGGTGGCCGGGAGGGCTCGCGTGTAACGGAACGACCTCAGGTGCTCGCGGACCGCGACGACGCGGTCGTAGGGGTCGTCGAGGCCGGCGGCGAGGGAGTCGGCGAGCTCGGGGATGCGTGGGTCGAGCCGGCGGGGAAGCTGGAGGAAATGGGTCCGGGAGGGGGTGTAGCCCCCCTGGACGGACCGGAGCGCTGCCGGGTCGGGGGCCTCCGCCGCGGAGTAGGCGGTGTAGGAAGGCGCGCTCGAGCCCCAATACGTGTAGTCGCCCGCGTTGTCGGAGAGCGGCTGGATGCCGTTCTCGGCGTCGATGTCGAGGACGGGGTGCAGCGCGAAGAGAACCCGGGTGTCGAGCGGAGAGCCGAAGATCCTCTGTTCGATCGTCTCCCTGCTCCAGCGGCGGGTCCAGCCCTCGGGCGTCATCGATGCGGGCAGGGCCTGGGTCCGCGTCCAGCGGACCCCGTCGAAGCGGTCGTAGGAGCGACCCCGCCAGTGCAGCCCCCCGATCTCGGCGGGGGGCCCCCGGGGGAACTCGACGCGGAGCACGATCTCGGGGTTGGCGAGGATCGTCGAGCCGTGCTCCCCGATCGAGACCTGATCGCTGAAGCCGGCGATGGACGTGGCCGCCGTCTCACCTCGGCCCGCCCACCCCTGGGAGACCCTGGGGAGGCTCACGAAGACGATGAGGGCGACGAGCAGGATCACGCCGGACAGCGACGCGGTCGTCACGACCAGCCCACGGCCGAGCGGCACCTCGCGGATCCGGTGGTGCTCGGCGCGGCGACGGAGGTGTCCGACCATGAGCGCGACCGTCGCCAGCCCGACGTACGCGACGAACGCGACGAGGAACACGATGCCGGGCCGGTAGGCCGTGGCCGCGAGCACCAGCGCGAAGGACAGGGCGTACAGCCTGAGATCGTTCGGGGCGTCGAGCGCGCGCAGAGCTTCGGCGGTGAGCAGGAGGAGAAGGAGGTCGACGACGGGGATCACCACGTCGTCCCCGATCACGAATACGTGCGCGAGCGCCCGCACCACGAGCACGGTGGCGAGCGGAAGCCAGACACGCTCCATGCGCGCCGAGAGCTGCGGCCCCGGGTGCCAGAAGAGCGCGGTCAGCAGAGCGATCGCGGCGAGGCCGGCCGAAAACGGCTCGACACCCGCGCCGCCCGCGAAGGCGGTGAGCCCGGCGAGGCTCATGAGCACGGCGAGCCTTCGATGCAGGAGCCTCAGGTTCACCCGCCCGCCTCCGGCGGCTGCAGCCGCGCACCCGGACCCACGGCGAGCACGTCCCCGAAGCCCGCGCGGTGCCCGATGCCCACGAGCACGCAGGCTTCGGGGCTGATCGGCGGCACGGGCGCCGGGGCGTCCGGCAGGAAGTCGACACGGGCCAGGAGCTCCAGGGCCCGCTCGAGCTGCCCCGGGCCCTGGCCGGGCTCGATCAGGGCGTCACCGGCGAGCAGGGCGAAGGCGCGATCCTGCGCGACCGACCGTGCGGCGAGCGCTGCCGCCACCTCGATCGCGACCTCCGCGGCCTCTCCGGGGTCGCCTCGCACGTCGAGGCAGACCCAGAGGGTGTCGGCCCCGTCCCGCTCGTATTCCCGGATGACGGGGCCGCTCAGCCGGGCGGACGACTTCCAGTGGATGTCGCGCGGATCGTCCCCGACCCGGTAGCCCCGCAGCGAGCGGTACTCGCCCCGCGTCCCCGCGGCGCCCCGAGCCGACACGCCCGCGCGCGGCGCCCGCCCGACACCCGGAGCCGGGTCTCTGACGGGCCGGTCCGTGCGTGGCCAGACGACCACCTCGCCCGGGATGTCGACGTCGCGCTCCTTGCGGAAGAGGCCGAAGGGAAACCCGGTGGAGAGCGTGACCTTGCCGAGCGGGTAGATGCCGCGCCGCACGAAGCTGTTGACCGACCGGGTCGACGCGTGCGCCCGCGGCCCGACGTGCGCGAGGAACGCCCGCTGCGGGAGACCTGCCTCGGAGATCTCCACGGCGAGGCTCGGCAGCCTCCTCTTCGTGTTCCGGACGTCGTACACGATCCGGAAGTCGTGCCCCACCGTGACGGACCGCGGGTGGCGACGCTCGACGCCCAGCCCGCGGATGGCCTGCTCGGACAGCCAGCCGCTCACGGCGACGAAGCCGAGCATCGCGCCGAGGAGGAGGTAGAGCAGGTTGTTGCCCGTGTTCATCGCGGCGAAGCTCACCGACACGGTGCCGAGCGTGAAGGCGACCCCCCCGCTCGTGAAGCGGACCCGCCGCCGCGAGCGGAGCCTGCGCCACCGGTCGAGCATGCGTCCGGGCAGGGACCAGAGCGCTTCGGACGCGGGGCCACCCTTCCAGCCGGCCGCGGAGGCGGGACCGGAGGAGGGGGTCAAAGCGGCGCCTCGACCTCGTCGAGGATGGTCTCGAGAATCGCGGTGGCCTCCTCGTGCACGTCCGTGGTCGTGCTCACCGCGCCGGCGGGAAGGACCCGGTGCGCGAAGCACGGCACGACGAGCTCACGCACGTCGTCGGGGATGAGGTAGGTCCGCCCGCGCGTGAGCGCGTACGCCCGCGCCGCCCGAAAGAGCGCGATGCTGCCGCGGGGGCTCACGCCCATGCGGAGCTTGGACGTCGCGCGCGTGCGCTGCACGATCTCCATGAGGTAGTCGAGGATCGCCTCGTCGACCTCGACCTCCTCGACGCGATCCTGGAGTCGCAGGACCTGCTGCGGCGTCAGCATGGTCGTGAGGCGGTCGATGACCGGGGTGAGCGCCCGCGCGTCCTTCAGGATCAGCCGCTCGGCCGCCCGGTCGGGGTACCCGATCGTGATCCGCATGAGGAAGCGGTCGAGCTGGCTCTCCGGTAGGTGCCTTCCTGCTCGATCGGATTCTGCGTGGCCATGACCAGGAACGGCTTGGGCAGCTCGAACGTCTGGTTGTCGATCGTGACGCTGCCGTCCTGCATCGCCTCGAGCAGACCGCTCTGGGTGCGCGGCGGCGCGCGGTTGATCTCGTCCGCGACGACGACGTTCGTGAAGATCGGTCCGGGTCTGGTTTCGAAGTCGGCGGTCTGCGGGTTGTACACCGACACCCCCAGCACGTCGGACGGGAGCAGGTCCGACGTGAACTGGATTCTCTGGAAGCCTAGCCCGAGGGTCCGCGCCAGGGCGTGCGAGAGCGTGGTCTTGCCGACCCCGGGGACATCCTCGAAGAGCACGTGCCCGCGCGCCAGGAGCGCTGCGAGCGCGAGGCGCACGACCTCCCGTTTGCCGTGGAATACGGACTCGACCTCCTGGACCAGGTGCTCGAGAAGCTCGAGGGACGGGCGCGATCCCCGAGGGGGTGCGGTCACGGACGGATCGGACATGTCGGAGGTCGTCGGGGTGCCGTCGAGGGAGGGGGGTCGAAGGCGAAGAAAGTATAACACCGGCGCGGGTTCAAAGGTTCTGCCGGGGACCGCCGGCGCGCCTTGACCAGGACCCGGCCCCGCAGGTAGGTTCAAGCCGATTCTCGACCCTTGTTCCGTTTGTCACAAGCGTTGTTCGGCAAGGGAAATCGGCCCGTCCCGCCCCTTCCGTTCGCGGGGGCGCCGCTTCGCCTGGAGCGCTTCTCCGAAATGAAAAAGCACTGGTTGATCGGCGGCCTGGCCGGCGTGCTGGCGCTGACCGGCCTCGCCTTCGTCCAGGGTGGCGGAGGTGAGGGTGCTTCCGCCGAAGAGTCCGAGGCCGTCCAACCCATCGCCTTCGCGCACAACGTGCACGCGGGCAGCGAGCCCGGGCAGAACAACATGGAGTGCCAGTTCTGCCACTATTCGGCCGAGCGCTCCGTGGATGCGGGCATCCCGTCGGTCACCTCCTGCTGGGGCTGTCACCAGGTGATCCCCGGGACCACGCCGGTGCAGCAGACCGAGATCGCCAAGATCCAGGACTACGTGGACTCGGGCGAGCCGATTCCCTGGGTGCGGATCTACAAGATCTCCGACCACGCGCATTTCCCGCACATGCGCCACATCAACGCGGGGCTCGCATGCCAGCAGTGCCACGGAGAGGTGCAGACCTACGGGGTCCTCGTCGAGCGGGATCCGGCCTGGGGTGGCAGCAACATGGGGTGGTGCATCGAGTGCCACCGTCAGCCCGACCCGGATACCGGCCTCCAGCAAGCGTCGACCGACTGCGCCGTCTGCCACTACTAGGGCCGGGGACCAGACATGACTGAAGGCTTGAAGCGGCGGGACTTCCTGAAGGTCCTCGGCGTCTCCGGCGCCGGAGCCACCGTCTCGGGATGTGGCCCCGGCGAGGTCGAGCGCCTTCTGCCCTACGTGGTGGCGCCCGAGGAAATCACGCCTGGCGTCGCGACGTGGTACGCCACGGCGTGCGGCGGCTGCTCGGCCGCGTGCGGCCTGTGGGTTCGCACCCGGGAGGGCCGGGCGGTGAAGGTCGAGGGCAACCCCGACCACCCCGTCTCCGAAGGCGGCGTCTGCCTGAAGGGGCACGCTACGCTGCAGCAGCTCTACAATCCGGACCGCTTCCACGGGCCGATGGTCCGGGAGGGCGAGCGCCTTCGCCAGGGCACGTGGGACGAGGCCGAGCGTCTGCTCGCCGCGCGCATCCGGTCGCTCGGCAACGTCCTCTTCATCGGCGGCCACATGGGCCCGACGATGAGCGCCCTGGTCGACGAGTTCATCGAGGCGGTCGCCGGCACGCGCTACGAGTACGACGCCGTGTCCGACGCCCCGCTGCGGGAAGCGGCGCGCATCGCCTACGGCTCGCAGGGCCTTCCCAGCTACGACCTGGGGGCCGCGCGCCTGGTGCTCTCCTTCGCCAACGACTTCATCGAGACGGGCCCGTCGCCGGTCGCGCACAACAAGGGCCTCGCTCGCATGAGCGCCTTCGAGGAGTCGGGACAGAAGGGCACCTTCGTCTACCTCGGGCCGAGGCTGTCCAACACGGGCCTGAACGCGGACGAGTGGCTGCCGATCCGTGCCGGCTCCGAAGCGGCGGTCGCTCTCGGGATGGCCTCGGCGATCGCCGGGGGCGTGGGCGGAGGCCCCTATGCGAACCTCCTGCGCACGTACAGCCCGGCCATTGCGGCCGAGGCGTCCGGCGTGAGCGAGGACGCGATCCGGGAGCTCGCAGGGCGGTTCGCCGCCGAGGGTCCCAGGAGCCTGGCGTTGGGCCCCGGCACCGGGAGCCACCACCGCAACGCGACGGCGGCGAACCTCGCCGTGATGATCCTCAACGAGGTCGCCGGGAACGTCGGCAGCACGGTGCGCTTCGACGAGGCCGGCGGGGCCGTGAGCTCGTACGCGGACATGGAGCGGGCGATCGCCATGATGGCGTCCGGACAGGTGGGCGTGGCGATCGTCCACGGAACGAACCCGGCGTACTCGCTGCCGGAGGACGCCGGGTTCCGGGACGCGTTCGCACAGGTGCCGTTCAAGGTCTCGATGGCCTCCGGGCATGACGAGACGGCAGCGATCGCCGACCTGATCATGCCCGACCGCCACTTCCTCGAGTCCTGGGGCGACACCGCGCCGCGGCGGGGCGTCGTCGCCATCCAGCAGCCGGTCATGCAGCCCGTCCCGCACTTCGACTCGAAGCAGGCGGGAGACGCGCTGCTCTCGGTCGCCTCCCACCTGGGCAGCGACCTCGGAGCGGTGACCTTCTACGAGTACCTGCGCGAGGCGTATCGCGGGGTGATCCCGGGCGACTTCGAGCAGGCATGGCGCGAGGTGCTCCGGACCGGCGTCCTGAGGACGTCGGGGACGGCGGTGGCCGCGCCTCAGCTGCGGGCGCCCGACTCCGCGCTCACCTTCGACGCGCCTGCGCTGGACGGGGATGGCGACCTCACGCTGCTCGTCCACCCGTCGCCCCGGCTGGGCGGCGGCGAGTTCGCGAACAGCCCGTGGCTTCAGGAGCTGCCGGACCCGGTCTCGAAGATCATGTGGCATTCGTGGCTGGAGATGCACCCGCGTGCGGCGGAGGCCCGCGGGCTCCGTGAGGGGGATATCGTGACCGTCACCTCGCCGCATGGCTCGGTCGACGTTCCCCTCTGGCTGTACCCGGGCATCCGCGAGGATGCCGTGGCCCTGGCCATGGGGGGCGGCCACACCGACATGGGCCACTACGCCACCGGGAACGGGGTCAACGCGATGACGCTGCTTCCGGCGGTGTCCGAGCAGCCCTCCGGCGCCTTCGTCACGCTTGCGACCACGGTGTCCGTGGCGCCCACCGGAGAGCGCCGGCGGCTCGCTACGATCGAGGGCTCGAGCGACCAGCGTGACCGTCCCATCGCGCCGGCCGTGCAGATCACCGAGCTGGGCCATGCCGAGGAGGAGGAGCACGCCGAGGACGAGCACCATCTGGAGCTTCAGGAGCTTCAGGGGATCGGTGGCTTCGCCCCCGTACCGGCCGAGGAGGGTGCCGCGACGGCCTACCCGCTCGAGGGCGCCCGCTACGGGCCGTACGCTCAGTCGGCGGACCTCCCGCGCTGGGGCATGGCGATCGACCTCGACAAGTGCACGGGGTGCAGCGCGTGCGTGACCGCCTGCGCGGCCGAGAACAACGTGCCCTGGGTCGGCGAGGAGCAGGTCCTGATGGGCCGCGACATGAACTGGATCCGCATCGAGCGCTACTACGAGCACGTCGACGCGACGCAGGCGGGCCACCTCGACGTCCGCTTCCTGCCGATGCTCTGCCAGCACTGCGGCAACGCGCCGTGCGAGCCGGTCTGCCCGGTCTTCGCGACGTACCACACGCCGGAGGGGGTGAACGCGCAGATCTACAACCGCTGCGTCGGGACGCGGTACTGCGCGAACAACTGCCCGTACAAGGTGCGCGTGTTCAACTGGTACCGGTACACGGAGGACATTCCCGAGCCGCTCAACTGGCAGTGGAACCCGGACGTCACGGTTCGCGACAACGGCGTCATGGAGAAGTGCTCCTTCTGCATGCAGCGCATCCGGGACGCGGAGAACCGGGCGGCGCTCGAAGGAGATCGCCCGGTGCGGGACGGCGAGATCGTTCCGGCGTGCCAGCAGAGCTGCCCGGCCGAGGCGATCGTCTTCGGAGACCTCCGTGACCCGAGCACCCGCGTGTCCCAGCTCGTGGAGAACGAGCGCACCTATCGGGTCCTCGACGAGCTCATCAACACCCAGCCGGCCGTGAACTACCTGAAGAAGGTGACGTTCCACGAGGTCTCCGGAGGACACGCGTAATGGCCACCGGAACGAGGGAGCGCGGGGCGCTCACCCACCCGGACGTTCACAGGCTCGACGACGTCAACCGCGACGTTCTGAAGATCCTCGCCACGCCCGGCAAGGGGTGGTGGGCGCTGTTCGGCGTCGCGGCGGCCGGCGTGGGGCTCTTCCTCGGCGCCTGGTTCTATCAGATCGTGACCGGGGTGGGCGTGAGCGGGCTGAACGCGCCGGTCGGCTGGGGCGTGTACATCACGACCTTCGTCTTCTGGGTCGGTATCGCGCACTCGGGCACGCTGATCTCCGCCATCCTCTTCCTCTTCCGCGCGCCGTGGCGGCAGTCGATCTACCGGGCGGCGGAGGCCATGACCGTCTTCGCGGTCATGACGGCGGGGCTCTTCCCGCTGATCCACGTAGGCCGGGTTTGGCACGCGTACTGGCTGATCCCCTATCCGAACTCCCGCTTCCTGTGGCCGAACTTCAAGTCGCCGCTCGTGTGGGACGTCTTCGCCGTCACCACGTACTTCACCGTGTCCGCGGTCTTCTTCTACCTCGGCACGGTTCCCGACCTGGCCGCGGCCCGAGACCGGGCCACGGGGCTGCGCAAGAAGCTGTACACGATCATCTCGCTGGGCTGGCAGGGCACCGACCAGCAGTGGCACCACTTCGGCAAGGCGTACATCTTCCTCGCCGCGCTCGCCACGCCGCTGGTCCTCTCGGTGCACTCGGTGGTCTCGTGGGACTTCGCGATGTCGATCGTGCCGGGCTGGCACGCCACGATCTTCGCGCCCTACTTCGTGGCCGGCGCCATCTTCTCCGGCGTCGCGATGGTGATCACGCTCGTCGTGCCGCTGCGGAAGGTCTTCGGGCTCGAGGCGTACCTCACGACGAAGCACTTCGACGCGATG
>JABAOE010003361.1_pt3 | contig 24080 bp, 37 predicted proteins | sample 7062141 | NCBI WGS metagenome assembly JABAOE01 (sample SAMN14538627, study PRJNA623070) | marine sediment metagenome | biome: marine biome [ENVO:00000428]; feature: marine pelagic biome [ENVO:01000023]; material: deep marine sediment [ENVO:00002113] | place: India: Gulf of Khambhat ... | reverse complement strand
TAGGATTTTTCCATGACTTGGATTTTTTTATCATCAACTGTTGTTTGATGTCTTATGTCTGTAGCATGAGAGGAACTATACATTATTGAGATAACTGATAATTTTGCACCATATTTTTTTGCCAAATCTAATGCATAAACAAATGCCCGATTAGAATATGCAGAGTCGTCATAAGGTACCAGAATATGCTTAATTGTTGAATTTACTTCTTCACAGTATTCTAGATCCCTACAGATTATCTGGAGCTTTGTATTTGGCATATCTAGTTTTGACAAATTTAGAATAAAATGCTGTGTGCGTTTATTTTAAAAAAAACATGTGTGAAGAAGGAAAAAGAAGCATTACCTCAAAATGGTGTATAGGTTAGGGGCATATACGTATGAGAGGTAATACTCCATTAATAATCCATTTTTAGAAAATGATAAACTGTGCTAAAAGTGAGAATTGATTTTTTTGTGTTAAAATTTTTAGCAAAAGTTCCCAAAATTAAAGAGTTTTAATGGATCATACTACTTTAATTTCGCCTACTCTCCACGGATGAAGAGTGCAGTAGTAATTGTAAGTTCCAGTTTCATCAAACTTGAATGCAAATCTTTCTCCAGTAGTTAACACATCGCTGTTGAATAATCCAGATGGATTACCATCTGCATCTTGACTTTGTACAGTGTGTAAGACATTGTCGTCATTAATCCAAACAACAGTTGTTCCAACTTTAACTTGTAAATGTAAAGGAATGAAAAATCCTGTGTTTGATTGTTCAGCATTTCCATTAGGCATAATTATTTCAGCTTTTACAGCTAAATTAGAAGAATCATCTTGTACTTCATTATCATCCATTTCTGGAATTTCAATTATTCCGCTCTGAATAAGATACTTTATTGCATTGAGAAATTCATCTTCAGATATTTGATCTTCTCCATACCATTTTGCGATGTTTTTTACCCAATCAGGAACTGCTTCTGCTAATGCATCGTCTAAAAGTAAAATTGGAAAAACCAGCAATGAACCAAGTATTATGAAAATTCCATGAATTTTTGTGAATTTCACATCATAATTGGAGTAATCTATAGTATATACAAGTTCTAAAATATCAAAAATGATAATCACCGTTGAAAATTACATCTAATTAGATATTCAATAAAAACCAAAAATAAACAAAAACCAATTTAGAAAAAAAATGGCTTCAGATAAAAAATTCATAATTATTGCTTTAGTTGTAGGAGTTTCAGCACTTGCTATAATGATCGTAGCAATTGGACAGGGAAATGTCAGAGAGGTTCCAATTTTTTATCCAGAAAAAGTAGAACAAACAGTGGCTTTTCAAGAAATAGATGGAAAAGTTATGCTTGTTGGAAAGCTTGGAATTACAGAATCTAATAACCCTACCTTGATTATGCGAACAAGTTTTCTCTATAATCTGACAGTGATAAATGAAGGTACTACCCAACATCGATTATACATTGAAGGATTAGAGGTACAAACAGATCTTTTAGAACCTGGTGAAAAAGATACTATCACAGTTCTACCAACTAAAGAAGGAATTTACAATTATTATGATAAAAGGGAACGAATAGAATATCTTGGCCAGCTAAAAGCAGTAACAGTTGTTCCAAGTGATGAATTTGAAGGAATATTGAAGGATTTGATATGAAAATGAAGTGGCATTTTGAAGATTTTATTTATGGTTCGATTGACGGGGCAGTAACTACATTTGCAATAGTTGCAGGAGTGGTAGGAGCATCCTTATCTACAAACATTATTCTAATTCTCGGATTTGCTAACATGTTTGCAGATGGATTTGCTATGGCAGTAGCAAACTACCAAGCATCTAAAGCTCATAACGAGTATGTAGAAATGAAAAGAAAAAGAGAAGAATGGGAAATTGATAACCAGCGAGAACAAGAAGAACAAGAAATCAGAGACATTTACAAAAAAAAAGGATTCAAAGCAGAAATTTTAGAAGAAATTGTTCGCATGATCACATCAAGAAGAAAAGTTTGGGTGGATACGATGATGAGGGAAGAGCTTGGTCTTGTTGAAAATGATAAAAATCCACTAAATTCTGCACTAAGTACTTTTGTTGGTTTTAATGTAGTTGGATTAATTCCGTTAATTCCATTTTTAGTATTTTACAGTTTAGGTTTTGAAGCAAATTCTGAAGCATTTTACTTATCAGTTATTTTTACAGGAATAGCTTTTTTCATGGTAGGTCTAATTAAAGGAAAAATTGTAAAAAAGCCATTAATCAGATCAGGAATTTATACATTAATCATAGGGGCTATTGCTGCATCTGTTGCATATTTTGTTGGATATTCACTTAATCTACTAATTAGTTAGGTAGATTCTATGTAGCCCTTAATTGTCTCTGCAGATTTGTGCAGTAAATCTAGTTCAGAGCTACTCAATTTTATTTCTTCAATACTTGTTTTAGTTTTAGAAATTGTTGTTGGAACGCCTAAAGCAACATCGGAAATTCCAAACTCTCCTTGAAGTAGGATTGATACAGGTACAGAAATTTCTTGATTTTTGATTAAAGCATTAACTATATCAAAAGTGTTTTTTGCAATGCCAAAAATTGATGGTCCTTTATACTCTCTTAGAATTTTCCAATAAAATATCAAATCACCTTTAATTTTATGGACTTGCTCTTCTTTGAAAATTTGCATTACTGGAATTTTTTCAAACTTTGCATGAGAAAAAATTGGAACCATTGAATCCCCATGCTCACCTAAAACTAGAGCATTTTGAATTTCAGATTGATTTGTGTCCAATTCTTGGGCAATCAAATAACGAAATCTGCTTGAATCAAGGCTAGACGCTACTCCTATTACATTCTCTCTAGAAAATCCAGATTCCTTTTGAAAATAATACGTCAAAACATCTACTGGGTTAGAAATGATCAATACTTTGGCATTACTTGCATATTGCTTAATCTGCTTTGCAATATCTTTAATCATATTAACTTGATCAGACAGTAATTCTACTCTATTTGCAGTATAAGTGCCAGTACTTGCAGAAATTATAATAATATCTGAATTTTTAATCCCAGAGTAATCCGTTGCGTTTATTGAAAAAATTGAATTTTCAGGAATAGCATTTGAAATATCCAATGCCTGGCCCAGAGCCTTTTCTTTATGACGATTAACTAATTGAAGATCATCTAAAGAGTTTGATGCGATCAGAAAGGCAATTGCTGAGCCAACCCGGCCGCTACCAATTATTGAAATCAAATTTTTCCCCTTGTGATAAGGTCTGAATATTCCTTAATTTACTTTAAGATAATTGCACTGCATTGCAATGTAGTCCTCCTAATTATATTCAAAGAGGCAGTAGTATTACCATGCAAACACTTGTTCAAGGAAGAAAAATTGATGAAGATGCAAAAAAAGACGCAATTTTAGAAATAATCTCTGACAAATACTGCAGGGCAATTTTGGATACTACCATGGATAAACCAAAATCTGCTATGGAGATTAGTGCAGAAAGCAAAATACCAATCAGCACAGTTTACAGAAGGCTACAAACACTTCATGACAATAAGCTTCTGGGAATTTCCGGCTCCATAAGTGATGATGGGAAAAAATACTTTTTGTATAGAAGTAAGGTAAAAGCAATTTCTTCATCATATAAAGGCGGTTTCGTTGAAATCGAAATCGTACCTAACCTACTTGCAAATAGCTAGGTTAGGAAATTTTATTTTTATTCAAAGTTGATAATCATGTCTGAGAATCAAAATTCTGTTTTAAATCAGTTAATAGAGCAAAAATATGGTATGCAGGCATACACATCACCAGTAATTACTGTTGAACCAGATGCATCAATTCATGATACTCTAGTTAAAATGCAGACAAATTTCATTAAAAGAATCGTCATTGTATCAAAAAATAGACCCCTTGGAATTGTTACTGAGAGAGATATTAGCAGTTTTTTAGAGGAAGATAAAACCGCTAAAGCACTTGATGAAATTCCAATAAAGTATGTGATGAAAAAATCTCCCATAATTATTCCTGATGGAATAGAAGATAATTTAGAACAATGTGCTACAAGAATGGAGACTTTCAACATTGGATCAGTAATTTTAGTTAACGACTCAGGGGAGTTAATTGGAATTGTAACTAAAACCGACATTGCAAAAATATTTTCGAAGATTTATGGCGGACAGTATTTAGTCAAAGATTACATGACTAAAAAGCTGATAACTTGTAGAAAAACTGATTCTTTAAAATTTGCATTAAGCATGATGAGTAAAAACAACATATCAAGACTTGTTGTAACAGACAATAAAGGAATTCCAGTTGGAATTATTACTACAAATAATTTTCTAACACATAGCGATTACTTTTCAGATGGAAAAACAAGATCTAGAGATTATTTACTTCCTTTAAAATCACAAAATCTTCAAGTTAGAGATCTGCTAAGTGAGGATTTGTTATCAATTGAAGAAGGTGAAGATTTAGCAAAAGCTGCTAGTATAATGCTTAAAAATAAAGTAAGTGGAATTCCTGTTTTAGATAATAACAAAAACCTAGTAGGAGTTGTGGATAAATCAGATATTGTAAAAGCCTTTAACAACGTAAAGACCGACAAGGAACTTTCTCAACAATATGGATATCTACATTGAGTGTTACAATGCTAAATGAACCTATTGCAAAGTATACAGATCACCATATGACGGTGATTGAGGGACACCACAAAGTAGATCATGCTGCAAAAATAATGACAGATTCTCAAGTGGAGAGTGTTTTGGTTTTTGAAAATAGTGATTTAATTGGAATTGTTACAATGAAGGATATATTTCGAGATGTTGTTGCAAAAGGAAAGGATCCTTCAAAAATTTCATTAAAAGAAATTACTCAAAGACACATAATCAAAATTAACAAAGACGAAAAAGTAAAAGATGCAATTGCATTAATGAATAAAAACGATATTCGAAGGCTAGTTGTCACTAATGAAGAAAGACCAATTGGCATAATTTCTCAAAAAGCAGTTATTGGTAATTTAGGAAAATATTCTGCTTTGTTACCCGAGCTTGAAATTCCAAATAAAATACGATGCCCATATTGCTCTTCTTTATTTGATGAGAAAGAATCATTGTCCCATCATATTGATGATATTCACATAGGAAAAGGCCTCTTTGAAGGCAATCTTTCTCAAGTTGACCAGCTAGGTTCAATAAATAGCCCAACTAATCCAAAGAGTCTATGAGGGCATCGACGGTTCGTAGAAAAAATCATCCACCAAAAAAAGAAAAAACCCGTAGCATTACTTACAGACTCCCTGAATTTATTGTAGAAGAACTAGAAACTGAGGCTATGGAAAAAAATATTTCGCAAAATGTTTTGGTAAAACAAATTTTAGAAAAATATGTTCAATGGGACAGATTTGCAGATAAAATTGGGATGATTCCAGTTCCTACAAATATTTTAGAAAGACTTGGAAAACAAATGACTGGAAAAGATATTGAGAGTATTCTAAAGGCAATGTTACCTCTGATTAAAGAATCCGTTCTTTTTATGAAAGGAAAATACGATCTAAAAAGATGTATTGAATGTTTAGAAGACTACATGCGAGCCTCTGGAATGAAATCAGATCATAGAATTGAAGGAGAGCTTCATCATTTTATTGTTCAACATGAACTTGGAATGAAATGGTCTTTGCTTACTGAGAGATTATTCAAAGAAATATTTAATGAATTTTTACCTGAAAAAAATGTAAAATGCCAAACAACTGAAAAAACTGTTATAGCGACTATTGGCTTAGGTTCGGATTTTAGCGAACATGATTACTAAAAAAATTATTGAACGCGGATTGAACGTTTTTTTGGCTTTGCTGTAGGAGTTACTTTAGGAATTACTACGTCTAATACTCCATCTGTAAGTTTTGCTTTAGCTTTCCCAGAATGAACTTTTTCTGGTAATGGAAGTGTTCTGTAGTAAGAAACCTCACTTCTCTCCTTTCTTAGAAAGTTTTTCTTTTTTTCTTCTTTTGCTTCTTTGTGGCCTGCAGTGATTTCTATAGAATTATCAGTCACATTAAGATCTATTTCGTTTTTCTTTACTCCTGGAACATCCATTTTTACTCTAAGTTGTTTTCCTTCATCAATTACATCACATGATGTTTCTGGAAGCTTTGGCATTTGAGGTACTGATAAAGACGGCATTCTAAAAGAAGGAAATGATGCAAAACTTTTTTCCATATCTTTTTTAAAATTTTCAATAGAACGTTCCATTTCATCCCAGCTTGGGCCCCAATATGGCTTCAATCCGCTTGATTGAGTTTTTTTAGATTTTGTTTTTGCCATAGAGTAATTTAGTATAAATTATTTAATTATCATACGACAATTCTCACAATTGATATTCATTATTGAGATTTTTATTCACTAATTTAAGAAATAAAATGAAAATTATATTATGTTATTAAAAAAAGCCAGCTTAGATGGGATAATTGTAAAGCGTTCCATTACTGTAAAGCCAACTACGCCTCTTCTTGAAGCAAGAGACATTTTATTCAAACATAAAATCAGAAGATTGATAGTTTTAGGTGTCAAAAATAAACCAGTCGGAATCATAACCGAAAAAGATGTGGCAAAAGCAGTTTACAGTTTTGGTGGAAAATCGATCCGAACAATTCAAGTTAAAGATTTCATGTCGAAAAAATTGGTTACCGTTCAAAAAAATGCTACAGTGTATGACTGCGCAAAGTTAATGAAAATTAAAAAAATTGGTTCAATTATAGTTGTCAATCAAAAAGGAAATCTTGAAGGGTTGATAACAAAAACAGATCTGGTTTCAGCTTTTTTGACTCAAGTTTCTCAACCTTTGAAAGTTTCAGAAATAATGACACGCAAAGTAATTACAGTTGTTCCGGGGGATTCGGTTCTTCTAGTAGAAAATCAATTAATCAATAATCAAATTACACGAATTATTGTTCAAAGAAACAGAAAACCTGTAGGAATAATTACTCATCGTAATTTTGTACCTGCTAAAATTCCACATTGGATAGCAGAATCAGCTGATCCTGTAGAATTACGAAAATACAAAAAAGATCAGCAACTCAAAGAATTACAATCAAATCAACTAAGCTATCTTCTTCCTTTCAAAGCAGTAGACATAATGACTCCAAACCCAATTACTGTAAATGCAAATGATGATGTCTCAGTTGCAGCATTGTTAATGATTCGACATAATATTAGTGGACTTCCAGTAGTTCGAAAATCAAAATTAGCGGGAATAATTACAAAATCAGACATTGTTAAGGCAATTGCTTCCAAGTGACTATGATTAAGAATAGAAAAGAAGCAGGAATTAAACTGGCCGAAAAAATTTCAGAGGTTATAAAAAATGAAAAACTGATGATACTGGCAATTCCACGAGGAGGAGTGGTTGTAGCAGAAGAAATTTCAAAAAAATTGAATTGTCCTCTAGATGTTATCATTTCAAAAAAAATTACTCCGCCTAATTACCCGGAATATGCTATTGGTTCAATCGCTCATGACGGTACCATCTTCTATGGCAATAATTGGGATGAATTTTCAAATGAGCCGCTTTTTAAAGAAGAACTAAATAAAAAAAGTAGAGAGACAAAAAGAAGATTAGAAGAATATAGAGGAAATGCAGATTACAAATTTGATAATGAGACTGTGATTTTAGTAGACGATGGAATAGCAACAGGTGCAACAGTTTTTGTATTGTTAAAATGGTTAGCAAAACAAAACATTAGTCGATTAATTCTTGCAGTCCCAGTAATGCCAAGAGATACTTTTACAAAAATTAAATCGATGGTGGATTCTATTATTGCATTAGAGATCCCTTCAGAATTTCACGCCGTAGGAGAATTTTATAATGAGTTTGAACAAATCTCAGATAAAGAAGTTATTTCAATTCTAACAAATTTAAAAAATAAGGGAATTTAAAATGGCACTAACTGAAAATTTTAAAAAAGAAGCAGCATTTACAATTGAAGGTTACATATCACATCTAAAACGAACTAGTTTTGAAGAACTTCTTGGAGTAAAAAAAATTGGAAAATATGAAAATCATAAAGATTTTTGGCATGGATATTTCATAGGAACTATAGAAGGCCAATTAATTCAAGCCTTTTTTCATGATTTCAATAGAGAATTGACATCGTATGAAAGAGCAGAGTTAGATCAAATTATTTCACTTTATGATGTCTTTTTATTAGAAGCGGTAAAGAAATTAAAATAAATTCTAGTCTTTTGATTCTTCGTATTTTTCATCTTGTTCATAACCTTCCATAAGCTCAAGTTGATGAGATTCTTCTTTCATTTCTTCATGTTCTAATTTTTTCCATTTTTTCTCTTTTTCTTTTTTAGAATTATTTTGTGACATGGGATAATTACTTGAACAGTAAATATTAGAATCGATGATGATTATCAGATTTGAAAATAATAAAAGTTGACGAGGACCGGGGTAAATCCATCAGGGGAAATCCTGACGTGAACGAATAAACGGATTATCCTCAGAACTTTTAGTTCAGCATTCAGACAAAACCAGTATGTTTCATCCAAAAATCCTCGTCATAAAATTTACGATTTTATCATACTTAAAGCAAAATGTTGATTTTCAAAATTGATTTTGAAATGCGATAATTATCATATCCTTAATGTAACTGAAAAAAGAAAATAGTTTAGAAATGATTTGGAAGAAAATTTTAGTTCCATTAGATGGTTCAAAAAATTCGTTTAGAGGTTTAGACACTGCAATATTTCTTGCTAGACAGACAGGAGCTACACTGACAGGAATTTTTGTATTACCTAGAACACCAGAAAAAAAATTCCGTAAATTAGGTAAACCAGAAAAAGAGATGTTAAAAGCTGCAGACGGAGTAATGGAAAGAGCAAAAAAAAGAGCTGCACAAAATGGGATTGTTTTCAATAAAAAAATTGATTTTGGAGATCCAGCTTACATGATAGTTAAATTTGCAAAATCTTTGAATTATGACATTATAGTAATTGGGGCCAGAGGTCAAAGTGGAATAAAGGACATATTTTTGGGTAGTACATCAAATTACGTTCTTCATAAATCCAAAGCGCCTGTAATTATTGTTAAATAAAGAGATTCTTACAAATGATAATCTCCTTTACAGGTTAAATTCTAAATCCAGGAAATTTGATATATGATTAAGAAAAAAATTAAAAAAATTCTTGTTCCAATTGATGGTTCTAAAAATTCAATTCGAGGTTTAGATAATGCAATATCAATTGCCAGGGCTTGCCAGGCAACTATAACAGGAATATACATACTTCCAGTGTATCCAAGAAATTTAGCAGATGCAGTAATTCCATATTTCTATCATCCTGAAAGAGAAGCAAAGAAGTTTTTGGCCGATGCAAAAAAACGATGTGCTCAAAAAGGAATTTTGTTCAAATCCAAAATAATTTGGGGAAGTCCAACTTGTGAAATTCAAGATATGGCAAAATCCAAAAAATTTGATTTAATTGTAATAGGTGCACGAGGATTAGGTTCTGTTAAAGAATTCTTTCTAGGAAGTGTTTCTAATGCAATTGTTCACAAAAGTAAGATTCCAGTAATGGTGGTAAAATAAAAATGAGTTCTGGATTATTGTCTCGCATCTTAGTTCCATATGATGGTTCAAAATATTCTAATCTTGCATTAAAAAAGGCCATTGAAATTGCTAAAGATGAAACAAAAATTGATGTAATTAATGTAATCCATGTAGATTACATTAGACCTCCAGGGGCTTTGTTAGGAATGGTAAGCCCATCTTCTATTCAAGCTATCAAAAAAATTACTGCTTCAGCAAAAAAAGAGGCAGGAAAAATGGTAGCAGCCCAAGTTTCAAAATGCAGAGCAAAGGGAATTAAAGCAGATTCTAAAGTATTATCAGGAGATAATACTGATCAGATCTTAAAGTATGCAAAACAAAAAAAATCTACATTAATTGTGATAGGAAGTCACGGGCTTCATGGAATTAAAAAACTCAAAACTCTTGGAAGCACCAGTAGAAATGTATCAGAGCATGCACATTGTCCTGTTTTGATGGTTAGATGAGATAAATAGAGGTATTTTCAAAACTATAATCGAATAATATGGTAAAATGGGCAGATTATCTAATTTCTGAAGTAAGGTATAGTCCAGATCATAAAAAAATCTTGCAGGTAAAACAGCATGAAGATCTAGATGGAGAAATAGGCAAGGGGGAAATTGTAGATGTTTCAAATGTTGCTTCGAACCTAAAAAAAGGAAAAACCTACATGACAATTTTCAATGGAGTTTCAGAAACCTGGAAACGAGGAGAAAAAATTAGAGGATTTATTGCAGATGGGCAATATCATATTCGAACAGATAAGAATAAGGTAAATCACGATAATCTTGGTCTCCTAAATGAATTCTAAAATCAAGAGACATTTTCAATTTTGAAAATTAACTTGGTTTCTTATATTATACATTTTTAAAAATAATTTATGGCAAAAAAAATCAACAACATACTTGTACCAGTAGATGGTTCACAAAATGCTCTTAGAGGGTTAGATAAAGCAATTGACATTGCCAAAGGTGGAAATTCAACTATTACTGCCTTGTATGTATTTCAGCTTCCTTGGAAAGCAGGACTAAAATTTACCAAATCAATGGAAAAACAAGCTCAAGCAAAAGCAACAAGAGCAATTGGAATAGCTAAACAAAAAGCTGAAAGGCAAAAAATACCTTTCAAATGGAGAACAACTGGAGGCAAACCTGGTGATGCAATACTTAATGTGTCAAAAGGTACAAAAGCTGACATGATTGTTATTGGTGCACGTGGTCTAGGTGCTGCTAAAGAAAAATTTTTTGGTAGTACATCAAATTACGTTATGCACAAATCAAACAAACCAGTATTAGTTGTAAAATAACTAATTACAAAATTTTTTTATTTTGTAGATGGGGTATCTTTGATACGCATTAAAATTTGATCACAAATATTACGCATATTTGAATCAGAACCAATACTACAAAGTTTTACAAGATCTGTTGTAGTGATCATCCCAGTTACTTTATTGCCCTCCATTACAGGCAGTTTATGAATTCCCTTTTGTTTCATCTTTTCTGCAGCTTCCCAAACTGTTTCTTCAGAGTCTATGGTGATAAGAGGAGAAGACATCACTTCTGATAATTTACTTGATAAATCTCTGTTTTTTGCAGATACTCTTTTTACAAAATCTCTTTCAGTCAGAATACCAACAGGCATATTTTCTTTGGTGATGATAATAGAACCCACGTTTGATTCATCCATTATACATGCAGCATCTTTAATTGTACTTGAAGAATCAATTGAAATTACATTAGTTTTCATAACATCTTTTACAAACGTGTGAGCCATAGATTTTTTAATCTTTTTACTAATTTAAAAACTGGTCTAAATTATCAAGAATAAAACTATGAAATCAAAAATTGGTTTTCAGCATTATTTTTAATAAGGAAAAATATGCAGAATAGTCATGGAAATGGCTTATTTGCTTATTCAATGCGATATGGGTTCGGAAACAGATATCATTCAAAAATTAATGGAAATTCCTGAAGTCAAAGAGGTAAGAGGCACATATGGCGTATACGATATTTTTGCAAAGCTTGAATCTGATTCTAGAGAAAAACTAGATGAAATTTTAACAAACAATATAAGAAAAATTCCTAAAATTCGTTCGACTAATACTTTATCGCCTATCTTGTCACAAGGTGGGCGATAATCTATAATGCTTGCATTCCTTTAGCCTTAGAAAAAATATCAATCACTTCATCAATATTTGAAACAAAAATTTTTCCATCACCTTTTGTTCCAGTGTAACCTGATTCTAATATTGCTGACAAAACAGAATTAACTTTGGAATCATCAACAACTGTTACAATAGTGTCAACTGCATTAAATTGAATTTCTTGACCCTGTTCTCCTCCAATTCTTGGACGTTCACCAGCACCTCTACCTAATGAACGAGTAACAGTAACTCCTCCAACCCCAATAGCAATTAGAGAATCAATAACTTCTTTTTGTTTATCACTCTGAATTACAGCCTCTATTCTTTTCATATTATAATCAAATAGATCTTATAGTGTATGAATTCCTTTTTCTTTAGTGCAGATGTCAGTTGACTCTTCAATATTAGAAATGAAAATTTTTCCATCACCTTTTGTTCCGGTACATGCAGTATTAGCTATTGATTCCATTATGTCATCAGCTTTGGCATCATCTGCTACGATCACTACAATATTTTTTGAAAAAAATTGTCCTACTAAAGGAGGTTCTGCAGATCCTTGACCTTTGGCTTCTAAAACACTAAATCCTCCTACTCCAACTTTTCTTAGAGCTTTAATTACAGGTTCAAGCATATCAGGCTGCACAACTGCCTCAATTTTTTTCATAGATTTTCTAATAGTGAATCATTTAAAACATCTACACAGATTCTCGTCATTGATTTTCAAGAATGAGATTGTACTATCTGTCTAAAATAGCCAAAAAACTAAACCGATGTAGTTTCAATGAACGAACAAGGTAAGAAAATTAGTGTAAAGGACATCATGACAAAAGGAGTTTTGGCAGTAGATGCAAAAATGAATGTAAACGAAGCTGCAAAAATGCTAGAAGACAGTCAGGTTGGTGCAATTATAGTCATGGAAGAAAACACTCCAGTAGGCATTATTACCGATAGAGATTTTGCAGTAAAGATTGTGGCCCATGCCTATCCCATCACAACACCTGTAAAGAAGATAATGTCAACACCTCTAATCGGGGTTAATCCAGAAGAATCCGTATGGACTGTAGCAGATCTCATGTATACACGTAAAGTGAAAAAAATTCCTGTCATTGAAGATGATAAGGTTGTAGGAATTGTAACTGCTACCGATTTAGTAAATCAATTTGCAGTGTCTACTGAAGAAGATCTAAAAAACATGTACTACCAATCTATAACAAAAATTTTTGTTCAAGAACATTATGTTTAGATAATTTTTGATATTACTTTTTTGTAACAATGTAAATTACAAATCTTTGTTCTTGATCTGGCAATAATTGATCCATTTTTGAAAAAGTATATTCTTCAAATGATTTAACAGTATTATGAAAGGATTCACCTATAAGTAAGCCATTTGCAGGGGCAAGACCATTGATTTTTGCACAGCGGTTTACAGTTGAGCCAAAAATGTCGTTAACTTCTGAAGTAGAAGTATTAGCTTCTCTAACTGAACCATATGTGGCACTTATCTTAAAATCAACAAGTGGAAGATTTTTTTCTTTTAATTTTTTAGATAATTCATCATGCTTATCACACATTGCAAAACAGCATTCTAGTACATTTTTTAATGAGGATTCTTCGTGTGGATTAATTTTTGGAAAGTAAAACAATAAGGCATCTCCAATGTTTTTAATTACAATTCCTTTAAAGTCTTGTACTACAGCTGCCATTAAATTAAGAAATGTACTGTAAAGATTACTTGCTTGTGAATCAGTTAATTTTGCACAGATCCCTGTAGAGTTTTTAATATCTATTAAACAGACACAGCCATTTTCACTTTTATCAGAAAAATTAAGCAAAATGTCTTCTTGTTGTTTAATTACAGCTTCTTTTTGCTTGATTGTAATCAATGATTCTTTGAGCTTTTGTGCCATAATATCAAAGGAGGCAGAAAGTTGACCTATTTCATCACTGGATTTAATGTTAGTTCGAACATCATAGTTTCCATTTGCAATTTCATCTGTAGCTTCTTGAAGTTTGATGATTGGTCTTGAAAATAGTTTTGCAATAAAAAAGGCTGATGCAGCCATAACTAATGTAATTACAACTCCTGTTAGAAAGATTCTATCTTGAAGAATAGATACAGGATGAAGGGTTTCTTCTTCATCAATTTCAGCCAATAATACAAAACCTAAATCAGGAGCACAAAATGAGAAACTAAAAACGGATATTCCACGATAATCAGGATAAATTCCGCTAATTTTGTTCCCATTTTCAAAGCATTCAGTGACTGGAATTGTTTTAACTACCTGATTAAATGGGGCATTTTCAATAAATCGGGATTCTGAAATCATAAAATAATTCTCATTTACAAGATAAACTTCTCCTGTTTCGCCCAAACCACTTCGGTTTAACAAAACTTGATTGATTTCATCATTTCGCATTTTTGCGATTATAACACCGATAGGACCTTCTCCTTTTTCTCCACTAAAAATTGGAGTAACTACAATCATTTTAGTTCCTCCAGATTCATCTGGTTCAAATACTGCAAAAGGTTGTTGTAAGCCTCTGAGAAATTTTGAATCCTCTAAGAAATTATCTGTTTCTAGTTTTACTAAAGAGAAAAAAGCTTTTCCGTCTTTTCCAATAATTTTTGCATCTTCAAAGCCAATAGAAAAACCAACCAGTTCTTGAAAGGCTTGAATTTGAACTAAAAAGTCGAATCTTTTTCCTTTAATTTCAGAATCATATGTTAATGGATCATTTGACTTTCCGTTTAGTTCAGTTACTAAATTTCTTATCATGGGATCAGTAGCTAAAATTTGTGTTTCTTTAATTCTGGTGTGAATAATAGACAAAATTGTATTTCCTCTAATTGTTGATTCACTAGTTAGCCGATCCCCCATTCTTTCTTGTAGAACCTCAGTTGCTGAATTAAAACTCAGATAAGCACTAGCTGTGATTGTAACAACTGAAACTATGATTACTAAAAAAATTAGTTTCTTATCAATTCCTAATGAAATTTTTTTAGATTGCTTCTTCATCTTTTTTTCCAGTTGCTATATCAATTGCTCGTAGAACTGGATAGACAAAGATTTTCCCAATTTTTGTATTTTCTTGGACAACCTTAATGACTTCCTCTTCTTTTGATTCAGGTACTATAACTTCGAGCATGTATTTATCACCAAATTGGGGTCTAAAAACCTCTGTACCCTTTGAGGCATGTATTTCAGGAGGTGGATTCTTTCCTCTTCCCCGTTTTTTAGTTACTGTCAATCCTCCTACGGGGATTTTTTTTAGACCTTCACTAATGCCCATTACGTCATTTTTTGCAATAACTATCTCCATTCGAATCAAGGAATAAACTTCGAGGGATTTTGCTAAAATATCTTAGGCTGAATTTCAGGTCTGATTACTAGTTGTGAAAATGTTCGTGTCTTTATTAATACTCTAAAAAATGAACCGCAGACGTGCCAATTGACTCGGGGGATACAGCATGGATGCTTGTAGCAGGAAGTTTAGTACTTTTAATGATTCCAGCACTGGGTCTTTTTGAATCTGGTCTATTACGTAAAAAAAATGCAGTTTCAATTTTTATGCAGATCTTTTTTGGTTTAGCACTTCTTAGCGTGATGTGGTTTACATTTGGTTTTTCGGTATCGTTTGGTGATGATTATGAGGGACTGTTTGGAAGTCTTGATTGGATATTTCTAAATGGTGTCCCATGGGATGAACCGCTAGAACAATATGCTCCAACAATTCCGGGAGTTTTGTTTGTAAAATTCCAATTAATGTTTGCCTGCATTACTCCACTATTGTTAACTGGAGTAATAGCGGAACGAATGAGATTTAGTAGATTCATAATTTTCATAGCTGCATGGTCCATATTCATCTACTATCCTTTAGTTCACTGGGTTTGGGGAGGAGGATGGTTAGCTGATCTTGGCGTAGCTGATTTTGCAGGAGGTATTGTAATCCACACTAGTGTAGGAATGGGAGCTTTAGCTGCTGCCATGGTTTTGGGAAGGAGAAAAAATTATGGGCCATCAATAATGGTACCGCATAGTATTCCTTTAGCTGTGTTAGGATCATCTCTTTTGTGGTTAGGCTGGTTTGGATTTAATGCCGGTAGTGCACTTGCATCGGGAGGAGTTGCAGGAAATACTGTTATTGTTACGCATCTTGCGTCGTCTGTTTCTGCATTAATTTGGGCAGGTCTTTCTTGGAAAAGAACTGGAAAGCCATCTGTCGTTGCAGCAATTAACGGTGCAATTGCTGGGTTAGCAGGAATTACTCCAGCTTCAGGATTTGTAAGCGTAGAGCACTCTTTCATAATTGGTATTGCAATTGGATTAGCATCATACTACGGAGTAGTATTTTTCAAAGAGAAGTTAAGAATTGATGATGCCTTAGATGTTAGCTCTGTCCACGGGGTTGCAGGAATTATTGGTGCAGTAGCAATTGGAATTTTTGCAAGCTCAATGATCAATCCAGGAGGTCCTGATGGGCTATTATTTGGAAATCCAGATCAATTGTGGATTCAATCTTTTGGTGTTGCAATCGCATGTGTTCTTGGTTTTGGTGGGACATGGATAATAATGCAAGTTATGAAACGAACTATTGGAATTAGAGTAGATCCTGAATCTGAAGATATCGGATTAGATATTAGCGAACATTCAGAGTCAGCATATTCTGATGAAGAAGAATTTAGATTAGATCATACTGATGATCCTGAAAAGGACAAAGCCCATCATGGGTAAGAGATTATTTTTTCTTTATTCTATTATACACTAGATAAAAAATTGCTCCCGCTGCTATGATAGCCAATCCAACAGAGATTACTTGTAAATCAAATTGAATTGCCATGTAGACGGTCACTCCAAAACCAACAAGTGGTAAAATTGGAAATTTTCCAATGTTTAGAGGAGTTTTAAATGGTCGTTCTAACTCGGGTTCCACATAGCGCAGCAAAATTACTGCCAAGTTAACCATAGCAAATGTTATCACTACAGCAAAAACAACAATACTTGCAACAATTACTATATCGCCAATAAAGGCAAATGTCAAAGATGTAAGCAAAATTACAATTACTGCAATCCAAGGAGTATGTGTTTTTGAATGAACTATTGAAAGGAAAGATGGTAAAGAACCACTTTTTCCCATTCCATAAAAAATTCTAGCTCCTGCAACAAGAGTTATCAAAACAGTACTAGCTGTTGCAAATAGTGCAATAACTGACAAAGTTATTCCACCACTGGCCCCTAGTGAGGTGTTTGCTACATCAGCTAATGGTGCTAAAGAAAGTCCTAATTCTTCCCAATTAACAACTCGAACCACAGATAAAGCAACTAGGACGTAAATGATTCCAGTAATTACGACAGATAGGATAATTGCTCTAGGTAGAGTCTTTTTAGGTCTTTTTACTTCTTCTGCAACATTTGCCATATCTTCAAATCCAATAAATGCAAAAAATATCAAAACAAATGCAAAAACTATGCCTGTAATTCCATTTGGAGCCTCAAAATAATCAATTGGTTCGGGAGCATCATATGTAATTCCAATTATAATGATTAATGCAAGACCTGCAGCAGTGACCAGTGCAAAAACTACATTCATCCATGCAGAATGCTTTATCCCGATAAAATTTACAAATGATAATCCTACTATTAACAAAATTGCTGAAATCGTTATTGGAAGATCAATAAACTCTGCAAAATATCCTCCAAACCCCAATGAGACGGTTGCTGCAGTAATCATCGAGGTAATTGCAGTAAGCCATCCAATGATAAATCCAATAAATCTACTTTTGAATGCGTGTTTTACAAAAGTATACTCTGCAGCTGCTCTAGGAAATAGTGCAGTAAGCTCAGCATAGCTTAATCCTGCAAACATTGCTGCAATTGCTCCTAATAGAAATGAAATCCAAACAGAATTTCCTGCAAACCCTGCAGCCTCTCCAATTAGAACATAAATTCCTGCACCTAGGATCAACCCAACCCCATACATTGTTAGCTGGAAAAGTCCCATGTGTCGTTTTAGCTCGGACATCGCTTACACTTCTGCTAGCAAAATGTATCATTAAAACTATATCTTAAATGAAATGTTATGATTCAAATTTTTTCATTCGCTTATGTTCGAATCGATCCCATGGATATACAATGTATTCATTTCCTTTAGTTTTCTCTGCAAAAATTAGTTGTTTAGGATATCGTTTTCCTCTTCGAGCAAAAAGCGTTGCATAAACTAAATCTGATGGATTTTCAACTTTTGATAAAATTTTCTTGAATGTATCTCCAGAATCATAAATATCGTCAACAAACAAAGAGTCTGAAGGAATTTTATTTTTATCAACTAGAATTTCATGAATGTTTAATCTATCAGCAATTAATCGAGCAGGTACTAGACCACCCCTAGTAATTGTTGATATGCTATTGAATTCTTTCTTGGTTGATTGTATTTTTTCAGTAAGAATTTGCGTAATTGATTCAATTCTTTTCCAACTAACAGAGTCAGATTCCATCTAATAAGGTGGAAAAATAATATATTAAAAGTATAAACTAGATTCCCGCTATTTTTTTGACTTTTTTTGCAGTATCATCAATGTTAACAGCAGTATCTGCAGAGACAAGTAGAACTTTGTTTCCTATTGGAAAGCTCATAACAACTGCTTTTTCACGTCTAGAAGCAGAGTAATTAACGACGCCAAGAGTCTCATCAAATTCTTGTCTTGTTGAAACTCGTAAGATTAGCTCCATGTACAGTTTTCTCATATCTGCATCATCTTCTAGAGGGGTTAGTCCTTTTTTCATCCCACCAGCTACTAAATGTCCCATAGGATTTATCAGTCCAGCAAATCGAATTTCAGGTTCTTTGAGTAAATTCTGACATTTTTGTTCAAATGCATAAAACTCATTAGATTTTTCGACTTGAGACATACTTTACTTCATACAATATGAGAATAAAAACCATTGTCCAACTTTTTTGATACACAAGGGTTCAACTTTTTTCCATTATAAAATAAGAAAAGGTTATCTTGTTAGATTTTTAGAGAGAATATGCGAGAATTTGATGTTTTAAAGTGCCAAAACACCCACAGGCCAAAATACTATCTTCTTTATTCAACTGGAGATTCAAAAAAACCCTTACAAGCTTATTTTGTATGTGAGAATTGCTCAAGCAGTACTTTGTACAATGATCAAAATTCCATTATTCATATTGAAGTATTAACAGAAGGAACAAAAATCATGGTTCCAAGTCTTAAAGAATTAAAGTATCCTGAGGATTTTGCTGATTTGTTAAAAGACAAAAAAGGGATTTATCTAGACTAGGGTTTTTTGCCAATAAGTTCCATTATCTTAAATGGAATTTTACCAAAATCAGCATTTCGACTTGATGACACTAACAAAACATTGTCATCTTCCAATGGAAAACTGTAGATTATCACTTTGCCTCTATAAGATAATGAGAAACTAACGGGTCCGAATTCTTTATCAAACTCATGACGCATTCTTACTCGAAGAGCTATTTCCATAAACATCATCTCGTCTTGTTTTTCGTCTTCAAGTGATGCCATTCCTTTTTTCATGCCACCTGCAACCAAATGACCGCGATTGTTAATTACGCGAGCAGACCTCATCTCAGGGTCTAAAATCATCACTTTTTGGCAGGTTTTCTCATAATCCATATTTCAAAATAACATCCGATCTATTTATTGCGATCTTTTGTATTATAAAACTGTGAAAAACGACTTTCAAAAAGACCCAGCTGAGTTTTACAAGCATCTTTCCTTGTTCTGGACAGATTTGATATATCTCATGTCAAGCAAGCCACAGGCCTTAACCTCAGTTGGTCCAATGAGGAATTTTTCTTCAAATGCCAAAAAAATTGCTACAGAACTGCTAGATTCTAACGAAGACCTAGTTGAGTTTAACAAAAGACTAACTGAATACTATCAACAACTTGCAGACACCTGGGCCAAAGCTCAAAAAAAGGTCAATGCCAAAATGCCAGAAATTCCAAACGACCAAGAACAATTTGATGCTTACAAAAGAATTTGGATTGATATTTTTGATAATGATTTTACTGAATTATTTGACTCTCACAAATTTGGAGATAACTATGGTAAGCTAGTTGCTAGCGAACTAGAGCTTTCCAAACATTGGGAAAAAATGATAAACGTAATGTTACAATCTGCTAATTTACCAAATAAGAAAGAAATTGATGAGGTTTACAAAGAATTGCATGACCTAAGAAAAAGAGTTGCAAAATTAGAATCACAAACAAAGGTTTCTAAGCCAAGGAATAAAAAAGATGGTTGAACAAAATAGAATAGATCCAAAATTAGTTGAAGAATTTTTAAAATTTGGAAAAAATATGACAGACGCACCAAAATTAGTGCCAGCTCCAGATGAGATTAGTTTAGAAGTTACAGAACATGAAGTTGTTTATACTCAGGATAAAGTTAGATTACTACATTACAAACCAAGAACAAGTAAACAGACCCGAGTTCCACTTGTAATTGCTTATGCACTAATTAACAGATATCATATTTTAGATATTCATCCAAAAAAAAGTTGGGTACGAAATCTTTTGGAGCAAGGAATTGATGTGTACATGGTAGATTGGGGAACACCAACTCATATGGACAAGTATCTTGATTTAGATGATTACGTTAATGTTTACTTGGATAATTGTGTGGATTTTGTAAGAGATGAAGCTAATGTTGAAAATGTTTCATTACAAGGATATTGTACAGGAGGAACAATTGCAACAACATATGCAGCTTTACACTCAGATAAAGTAAGAAATTTTGTAGCAACTGCGCCAGTAATAGATGGGTGGCGCGATACCACTGTTGTTAGCAATCTTGCAAAACATATCGATGTAGACAAAATGGTGGACACAATTGGCAATATGCCACCAGAGTTCATGTATTATTGCTTCTCAATTTTAAAGCCATTTGAGCAAGGCATTGAAAAATATGCCAACTTTTTTAGAAATATTGAAAATGAGAATTTTGTAGATAATTTTCTCAGAGTTGAAAAATGGCTTGGAGATACGCCTCCCATTCCTGGAGAGCTCTTCAAACAGTGGATAAAAGACATTTACCAAGAAAATTTGCTTGTTCAAGATAAGATGTATGTTGGAGGAAAGCATGTTTCACTAAAAAATATCACAATGCCTATTTTTACACAAGTTGCAGTTGGAGATCATCTTGTTTCACCAGAATGTAGTATGCCATTGCATTATGCTGTTGGAAGTGATGATAAAACTCTAAGAGTTTATCCAACAGGTCATGTTGGAATGATTGCTAGTTCGTTATCTCAAAAAAAGGTTTTACCTGAATTAGGTCAGTGGTTAAGAGAACATTCTTAATTTTAATAAAAAGGAAAAAAGAGAAAAATCTCTTTTGATTTTACTTGGTAAAAACACCTAGTTTGATTTTTGTGCGAAGGTGCTAATCCAAGATTGTGCTAGATTTTTGTTCAAATCAGCAAATGCTTTTGCATTCTCATTGAATGATTTGATATTTTGCTGTGCTGAATCAATTGCTGCTAATGCAACTTTGTTTTGTACATCGTATGCTTTTACGACTTCTTCTGTAGTATCTTTAATTACTTTTAGTGCTGCAGAAGGTACATTAGTTGCAATGCCTGATTTAGAAGCAAAGTCTTTTTGTAGTGCAATAGTTGAATTGATGACGTTTTCAACTGCATCAAGGTACTCTTGTTGTACGTTAGTTACTGATTGATGATAACGTGGTACTGATTGTTTGATGCCTGAAAAGTACTTATCAATAGTTTGCTGATACACTGCAAAAATATCTTTTTGGCTAGTTGATGTGTTTGTTGTGCTACTCATAAATTCACCCCCTTTTTGTTTTATTTTCAATTGGAAGAACAATAACTTGAACCAAGTCGCCTTCCTTTAATCCGAGAGCAGAACGCTCTGCCTCTGGAATCGAAATTCGTCCATTGCTTCCAACAGACGTTTTGTAAGCTCCCCATGAAAGGAAGTTTGGCATCATTTGAGCCATGTTAAACATCTTATCCATTCCTTTTGATTGCATGTTTCCAAGGTTTTCCATAAAGTTTGATTGAGCATCAACAGTTTGAGTTGAAATTTCTTTTAGTGTTTCAAGAGGATCAAATTGTTTTGTTTGTGGTGACATCATAGATGCAAAATTTTTCATAAATTCTGACTGTGCTTTACCACTTTTTTGAATCCATTCTCTAAACATCTCTGCAGGATCATATTGGTTTCTATTACCACTCATAGGTAATAGAAGGATAGTAGAGGTATTTAAAGGGTTTGGTGGTTCTAATTTTCTATAAAATCAAGCACCAATTGGGAAAATCGTTTGGGGTCATCTACATACGGAGTATGGCCACAATTATCCATCATGTAAAAACGACAATCCTGAATACTAGATACAAAATCATCTGCATATTTTATCGGAATTACAGGATCATCTTCTCCCCAAATAATCAATGACGGTACTGTGATTTTTTGAAGGGATTTTGTAATCACCTCAGCATTTTTTAGCCCTAGCAATGTAGACATGAAAGCCATTTTTGCATTAGGTAATTTCATTCGTTTTACAAAATCCTCAATAATTTTATTGTGTATTTCTCGGGTTGAGCCAGCCATCATTTCAAATGCATTTTTTGCTGCCTCTAAATTTGGGTATAATGCTGCCATTACATATGCATCAAGTGCAGGTGTTGAATGTTTCATTATTCCAGAGGGAGAAACAAGAATCAAGTTTTCAATGATATCCTGATTTTGAGAGGTAAATTCTGCAGTAATTTGCCCCCCTAAAGAAGACCCTATAATGTGAGTTTTTTTGATTTCCATTTTTTTTAAAAATTTTCCTAAAAAGTCTGAAAAAAACTCTGTGGTATAATCTACTTGGGGTTTATCGCTATGCCCAAATCCAATTAAATCTGGAACAATAACACGATAATTCTTACTAAACTCTGGAATTACAAATTCCCATCTTTCTGCAGACGCGCCTAAACCATGAATTAAGACAATGGAGTCTTTGGATCTGCCAGATTCCAAATATCGGATTTTGTTACTATCTATAGTAACAAAGTGTTCCTCCATCTATTTGAGCTGAGATTATATCTAGATAAATTTTACGTGAAAATTCACAAGTTTATCTCTGAGGATTTACGCAAGAGATATAGATTAGATTCGTACGTAAGTGATTTAATGTCTTTTGAAAAAATACTTGTGCCGTATGATGCTTCAAGTTATGCAAATCATGCTTTCGATGAGGCATTAAAAATTGCTGAAAAATTTAACTCAAAAATTACAGTCATAACGATTTTAGGACCAAGTGTAGAACATACACATGGAATTTCTCTTGATAGAGCAATAGAAATCCAAGATGAGCATGAAAATGCTGCCACAAAAATTTTGAAAGATTTGGAAGGATTAGCTAAGGAAAAAGGAATAGAATTTTCGTTCAAGGTAATTTATGAGCCTTCACCATACAAAGGAATAGTAAATTTTTCAAATTCAAACTCAATGGACTTGATTGTAATTGGGTCTCATGGACGAAGTGGTATTAAAAAAGCTCTTTTAGGTAGTGTGGCTTCGGGAGTAGTTGAGCATGCAAATTGCCCAGTTTTAATAATTAAAAAAACAGAATAGAGAAACTCTCAATTCTCTCAAGTGATAGTTAACGCAATAATTATTTTAATCCAAGATGGCTTATTTCCAACATGGTAGAATTTTCTAAAATTGAGCCTTCCTATATTTCCAAGTATGGATGTAGGTTAGTATGGAAAGAAACTGATGAAGACGACCAGCATGTTGTAGTTCTTAACAAAAATGAGTTAGATCAATTAACAGAAATAATGTCAAAAGATTCTACTGGAAAAGTAGAACTTGAAGATGAATTTAGTACGGTTTTGATAAATACAGATGTTACTCAATTTCAATTAAAAGAATTCAAAACATTGGAAGTAGAAACGTCAGTGTTAAGAAAAAATATTTTAGAATATAGAGACATACCTCACGAGCCAAAACCAATTAAAATTTATCCAAAGGAATTTTTTCCTTCAATTCAAATCGAAGCTGAAGACGAGAAGCAAAATAAGCTTCTAAATGAAGTTCTGATTAAAAACAAAGAATCAGTTTCTGAAAGTGATCTTTTTAGAATAATGTCGACTCGAAGATCAACTAGAAATTTTGATACAACCAAACCTATAGAGCAATGGAAAATAGATAAAATTTTAGCAGCAGCTGATACTGCACCTACTGCAGGAAATTTTCAAGGCTTTGAAGTATTTTACATTAAAAATAGCGAAATCAAAAAACGGTTAGTAGAAGCTGCCAACAATCAACCGTACGTAAATGCACCTTTAGTTCTTGTATTTTGTATGGA
>JABAOE010002554.1_pt3 | contig 24152 bp, 25 predicted proteins | sample 7062141 | NCBI WGS metagenome assembly JABAOE01 (sample SAMN14538627, study PRJNA623070) | marine sediment metagenome | biome: marine biome [ENVO:00000428]; feature: marine pelagic biome [ENVO:01000023]; material: deep marine sediment [ENVO:00002113] | place: India: Gulf of Khambhat ... | reverse complement strand
ATTTTTAGCAGATTTTTCTGCAGTCGGGTGCGTTTTGGTTCTTTTGCGCATTCAAAAGAACGAAAGAAAAGCAAAATCGAAACCCTGAAACGATACTGAATCAAGTTGAGAGCTAACCAAAAAGTTTTTTTACCTTCTTTAGAGTATCAATCAAGAGATCAATTTCATCTTTATTATTGTAGAGGTAAAAACTTACCCTTGCGGTGAAGTCCATAGAAAGCTCTTGCATGAGAGGCTGTGCACAGTGGTGTCCGGATCTGACAGCTATACCCTCTTCGTCGAGCATTCCCGCAACATCATGCGGATGTACCCCTTCTACGTTAAACGATATAACCCCTACGCTATCACTATCAGCTTTGTGTCCGTAGATATTAATCCAATCATGTGCAAACATCTTGTCCAATGCATATGACAGGAGCTCTTTTTCATGATTCATGATAGGATCCAGTCCTACTTTTTGCAAATAGTCCACAGCGGCTCCAAGCCCTATACCGCCGGCAATGTTCGGGGTGCCTGCTTCAAATTTCCAAGGGAGCACGTTCCAGGTACTCCTCTCGAATGTAACCTTCTCTATCATGTCCCCTCCGTACATAAAAGGCTCCATATCTTCAAGGAGCTCTCTTCGGCCGTAGAGAAATCCTATACCCGTAGGTCCTAACATTTTATGTCCCGATGCTACAAGAAAGTCACATCCGATTTCCTGCACATCGACGGGGAAGTGGGGAACAGATTGAGCAGCGTCTATCAATACAAGAGCACCGACTCGTCTTGCCTGCTCAGCAATTTGATGTACGGGATTTATAGTGCCTAGCACGTTTGATGCGTGGATAATGCTTACGAGCTTGGTCTTCTCGGTAAGAAGTTTAGATAAATTAGAAAGGTCCAAATCCCCGTTTTCATCAACGCCGAGGATATTAATTTTAATGCCCTTAACATCCCTTAGCATCTGCCAGGGAACAATGTTTGAGTGATGCTCCATAATGGTGATCAGTACTTCATCACCCTCCCGTAACTTGTGAAGCCCCCAGCCGTATGCAACAAGGTTAATGGACTCGGTAGCGTTTCTTGTGAATATGATTTCTTCCCAGCTGTCCGCGCCTATGTACTTTGCAACTTTTTTATGAGCGTCCTCATACATTACGGTGGATTCATAGCTTAGTGTGTGAACGCCTCTGTGAATGTTGGAATTATGATTACGGTAGTAGTTGTCAATGCATTCTATTACACTTGCGGGCTTCTGAGTAGTGGCCGCATTATCCAAATAAATTAAGGGCTTACCGTTAACCCTCCGCTCAAATACAGGGAAGTCTTTCTTAATTATATCCGGGTCAAAACTATCTGATTTAATTAACCTTTCCATGATTGCCTAGGATAAAAACAGATTCGCGCTTGCTTTTATTATTGACCGTTGCCATTTCCGGAAAGTGCTTTCTTTAAGACGGTTAATCCTAAGAGCGCGCATTGAAACCTAATAGGAGAAACCTGCCCGCCAAGCGCATCCAGCATATCGTGGTCGGTCAGTGATAGAATATCTCCAATTTCCTTACCGACTACATTCTCAGTAAGTATCGAGACCGAGGCTTGGCTAATCGCACATCCAGTGCCGGAGAACTTTATATCGTCAAGCTTGTTGTTATTAACTTTCAAGTCGAGCCTTATCACATCCCCGCAAGACGGTATACCTTCCTCATAAGACAAATCCGCGTCTTCTATTGTCCCGAAGTTCCTTGGGTTCTTATAGTGGTCTAATATGAACTCTAATTTGTCGCTCTGCATACTATTTTGTCAATGAATTAATTGACTTATCCAGGTTAGTATACCAGCTATTGCCGCATATTCACCCTTAGTCGCTATACGTATTACGGAGTAAGGCGGTTTTATTCATCAGAATGGACAACGCTCATCGTACAGTTGTGCTCCCTTAGCACTTTATCAACTCTGCCCAAGTCACAGTCGACCACCCAGAAATGGCTTAGGTGTCTGTTTACAGGCGCTGAGCTAAAAGAGATAACTTTCTCTGAGTTATTTTGTATCAGGTGCAGTACGTCAAAGAGCCCAAGCTCGTCAGACATATTTACTTCGAGCTTAATCGGTTTGTCGTGGAAGCTGAATGTTGTGCGAAGCGCATCTATGATATCGGTCAAGGTTAGAATCCCTAGAAGCTCGTTGTTTGCCGACACAACAGGGAGCGCGTTGAAGTTTTTAACTCTGATTATTTCTGATGCATTTTCTATGGAAGCATCTTCCATCACAGTTATAGGCTCTGTTACCATAACGTCTTTAACGGTAATGTCTTTCTTGTCTTCCAGAGCGCTTGCAAGATCCGATTCAGTGACAATTCCAACTAATTTTTCATTCTCCACAACTGGAAATTGTCTGTAATTCAGGGTCTTCATTTTCTCGGCTACTTCTTTTGCATTATCATCAGGTGTAACGGTTCTTGGACTTAGAGTCATGTAATCTTTGACGAGCATTTTGAAAGACCCCCTATCTGTGAGTTAACGAAATCCGTTTCAGTTCAAATAATAATACCATGTAATAGTGACTCTCCAATGGCTCTAGTTCTTGACAATCATATCCGGCTTCGGTTTTCTTCTAGGTTATGGGTAAGAAAGGGACAGTATACTTAATCGGCGCAGGACCCGGAGACAGAGGCTTAATCACAATAAAAGGGATGGAGCTTCTAAAGGCAGCAGATGTAGTAATTTATGACTATCTTGTAAACACAAGCCTGCTTGAATATGCAAAGGACGGGGCCGAGATCATATACGTCGGAAAGAAAGCGGGCCAGAAGGAGATGAATCAGGAAAGCATCAATTCCCTTCTTACTAGCAAATCTAAAAAGGGACGCATAGTTGCGAGATTAAAGGGCGGGGATCCTTTTACCTTCGGTAGAGGCGGTGAGGAAGCAGAAGCTCTTAGAGCAAAGAATATTCCTTTTGAAATAGTCCCGGGAGTAAGCTCCGTGTCGGCTGTTCCCGCATATGCAGGAATATCTTTGACCCACAGGGATTTCACATCATCGTTTGCGGTGGTGACCGGGCATGAGGACCCTTCCAAAAAAAAATCAAATATACCCTGGAGCGCTCTATCGGATATAGGCACGGTAGTATTTTTAATGGGCGTTAAGAAGCTAAAGAAAAATATGCAAGAGCTCATCCGTGCGGGGAAAAGTCCGCAAACGCCGGTTGCAGTAGTAACTTGGGGAACCTACCCTGCACAAAAAACACTCTGCGGCACAATAGCAAACATCTCGGAGCTGGTTAAAAAGAGAAAGGATATATCCTCTCCTGCGGTTATTGTGGTAGGAGATGTTGTTGAATTAAGTGAGGTATTAAACTGGTACGAATCTAAGCCGCTTTTCGGCAAAACTGTTGTTGTCACAAGGCCAAAGGAGCAGGCACATGGGTTTATAGACGCTCTAGAAGGTTTGGGCGCAAACGTTATACCCTTCCCCACAATTGAGATTGCGCCTCCAAAAAGTTACCGGGCGCTGGACAGGGCTATAGAGAGAATCGAGCAGTATAATTGGATTATATTTACGAGCGCAAACGGAGTCTCTTCTTTTTTTAACAGGCTGAAAGTGCTTAACAGAGACATAAGAGATATTCATAATGCTAAAATAGCGGCAATCGGAGAGGTAACTGCCCAAGAAATTCAGGATAGAGGTATAAAAGTTGATATTGTACCGAGAGAGTATAAAGCCGAGGACCTTATTAAGACTCTCAAAAATAGAAGAATTAAAGGTGCCAAAGTACTAATACCAAGAGCAAGGGTAGCTAGAGATATTCTTCCTGAGAGTCTAGGCACAATAGGAGCTGAAGTTGATGTGGTCACTGCATATATAACGAAAAAACCAGCCAGGAGTAAAATAAAACATATTACAAAGCTTCTGGATGAGGGCGGTATAGACATGCTGACATTCACGAGCTCTTCCAGTGCCAGAAATTTCTTCGAACTGATACCGGGGTTCAAACAGAATAGAAATAAGCCTACAATTGCCGGCATTGGCCCGATTACTGCTGGGACGGTTAAGGAATTCGGCCATAAAACACAAATTGTTCCAAAGAAGTACACAGTCCCGGATTTGGCAGGAGCTATAGAAGAATACTATAATAAGAAAAAGTTAAAGTAGAATTAATAAATACAGCAATCAAAATATCTAACGAACCATATTAAAGGTGATTTCTAACTATTATGCCTAGATTCCCAATATCAAAAGATCAAATAAGCAATAATGAAGCAACCGTATCCGGGGCTGACTATAAGCACATAGTCAAAGTCCTAAGACTAAAAGCAGGAGACAGCATAACCCTTTTCGACGATAATTCAATGGAATATTACGGTGTAATTAAGGAGATCGGCAAAAAGGATATACTAATCGATATAGGTGACCGAAAAAGGGTCAAAACCGAATCTCCGATTGAGATTACCCTGCTGCAAGGCGTTCCAAGGATTGATAAAATGGATTACATCATAGAGAAAGCAACGGAGCTTGGGGTGAGTAGAATTGTTCCCGTTATATGCGAGCGGACTCAAATGAGAGATAGGGACCGAGGCAAGAGATGGGAGAGGATTGCTCTGGAGTCATCAAAGCAGTGCGGCAGGACAAAACCGACCATTATAGAAAATACATTAGATTTTAAAAACGCTGTAAAAATATATAGTGAGTGTGAGTTATCTGTAATACTTCAAGTAAATAGTGAAGATTCTACAAAAGACTATATTAAAAACTCTTTACAAGCTCCTCACAATATTGTATTATTTGTGGGTCCGGAAGGTGGTTTTACGGACAATGAAGTCCTCCTTGGTAAAGAAATGGGTTTCATCGTCCTGGGTCTGGGTCCCAGGGTATTGAGAACTGAGACAGCCAGTATTTCAGTTCTCTCAATTCTTCAATTCCACTACGGAGATATGTGATTATGACCTATCACAGTCTCCGTATAATTTTTTTAAGCTCTTCTTTCTTCCCTTCTCTCACCTTACGGTAGCTTTCTTCATCAATTTTTGAGGCCTCATAGTCATCGTCCAATTCAGCTATCTCTTTTATAAGCAATTGACGTCTGTGTAGTAGATCGTCTTGATTATCATTTGGTGCGGGATCCGGGGATTCTTTCGAAAAATAAGAATAAACAAGTCCTAGAACCACAATAAGGATTAAAAATACGAACGCAGCCCATTTTAGATAGTCTCCTTTGAGCAGAGGGACCTCAAATCTGATCTCTATTATATCACCGGGCAATAGATCTGCTCCTGTCCACCTGCGGAACTTTTGCCCCTGCACATCTACTTGCTCCCCTTCGTTTAGACCCGATACAGTAAGGCTTTTACCGCTGTCGGAAACCAAAAGCAGAAAATTTGCTGTTGGATAGTCAATTGTCTGCACTATATCAGTCGTCCCCGAGCCAAGCGGCATTCCGTATGTATAGACTACTCTCTTCTCTCCGGGAAGTATGCTCGCAGTATCGGCAAAACCATAATCAGTCTGCACCAAATCCTCCGGCTTAACGCCATGAATGAAATTTATATCACTTGCCCCTTGGGGAATGCTCAGCCTGAGCGACTCTTTTCTGCCGTCAGCCGTTTCTTTTCCTCCCACAAAAACCCCGCTGCCGCTGTTTTGAAACAGGGTTATGTTTGCCAGCGAAAGCCCTCCTTCTTGCTCTTGTACAATCATTTGGATCTCACTTGCGACAATATCACTTTCATCAAAGGTCGGCTCGAAAATCGGAAGATCCAGGGTCTTGCTGTCTTCGTTCGGATAGAAAACCATCTTGTCCGTGGCATACTGCGTGCCCTTATAGTTTATTTCAATCCCGTAGCTCCTGTCCCAGCTGAGGTTGTCAAATGAGAATTTTCCCTGTTGATCAGATGCGATCTTTTCCTCACCTATTGCCCTGTCGCCCATATATGAAGTAAGAGTGAGCTCTACCCCTTCGGCCGGCAGGTCAGTGGTTTTATTTATTACTTGCCCCGAAATATCGCCCTTTGAGGCAGATTTCTCCGGAGGCTTAAAGGAGAGGATATAGTCGGCTATCAAGACGGCCTGATCGGGAGGGACGTTCATAGGAGGCATGGGCGGATAGCCCTCGTTATAGGGCATTTTACCGCTTTCTTGATAGATCTGCTGAGGGTTTACTATCCACTTAATGATCTCTTCTTGGGAGTACCGGCTTGATAGGCCAGATAGATCAGGACCAACAAATCTGCCCCTTCCGATTGTATGACACCTTACACAGCGCGTTTGTATGAAAAGCTCTTCTCCGGAAAGCGCAACTGACGGTGGATTTTGCGCCTGTGCATACGAGCTGTGCGCATTAATGCCTATAATATATATAAAAGCAATAATCGCAAGTAATAATATATTATATATCTTCTTATTCATTTATTTCAGTTTGGCTCCGCATTTAGAACAGAATGAATCCTCCGCGCTATAGTGCGCTCCGCATTGTGAACAATTGTCACTATTTGCGCCCGCAGACCGGAATGCTGAGACTTCACTCTCTATGGCATCGTCAATATTTGGATTTGATTTCCTTTGTGATAATACTTCTTTCTCTATTTCATCATCGAGGGACATTATGCCGGTTTCTTTTTCTATGTCATCAATTTCCCTCAGTACCTCTGCTGCTTCGCTCTTGTATTTGCTATCGAGTTCTTCATAGTCCTCTTTTGAGAGCTTACCCAGGCCGTGGTCAAATTCTATGTCTTTAATAGCTGAGTATAAGGTTTCTTTTTTGTTGTTTAGCGAAAGCAGTCTCTCGGCAGCAGGACTTGGGCTCTTAACCTCTAATTTAGGCAGAGTGCTGGCTCTGTGTCGCAAGAAAAAGGGCAAGGCTATGTAGCCAGCCGCTATTGCAGTGATAACTAGTATTATTATAATTTCCAAGATTATTCCTTATCCAAACCGGAGCGTTTAAACTCAAATTATACTTTCAAAGCAGCGTCAGTGTCACCAACACTGTATCTAACAAATGCCGGATCCGTGCTCCTGCGCGGGCTTGGCCACATGGTAACAATTGCTCCCAGAACAAGCACAATTCCGCCTGCCCAAATCCAGTTTACAAGCGGATTTATCATGGCTCTTATTGTAGCGCTGCCGTCGGGATTAAAACTGCTTAATATTACGTAGAGATCGTCCGAAAATGTAGAGCGCAGAGCAACCTCTGTTTCCTGATTGATCTCCCGGTTGCCCTCATATTTATATATGTTTTTCTCAGGTGATATAGTACCGACTTCCCTGCCGCCATTGAAAAGTGTAATGGATGCGACTGTAGCGTTTTTTGCATCGGTTGTATATTGATTTATTCCGTCAAATCTGAGTGTGTAGGACCTGAGCTCCATTGACTCACCCGGCCGCAGCGTGCTTTGCTTCTCAGTCACAAATACTGATGAGGCCGTAACGCCTATGACAATTAGAACCACTCCGATATGAACGATATAGCCGCCGTAGCGTCTTTTATTTCTGGACACAAGGCGCATGAAAGCTGATAGGGGGTTTTCGCCCCTTTTCATCCTAACTCTTGTGCCTCTTATAAACTCGGTAAACACTGTGCCCGCAACAAAAGCACATAGGGCAAAAGAGACAAGCGCAACAACGTCGGTAATGCCGAGCACAATTAGTACAACCGCGGTTACGAGTCCAAGCACGACAGGATAGAGGAAATTCTTAACCAGGTTTTTAAACGAAGCCTTTCTCCACGAGATGAGCGGCCCGACACCCATAAGAAGAATTAGCACAAGCGCTATTGGAACATTCACGCGGTTGAAATACGGAGGCCCGACCAGTATTTTGCTCCCTGTAACAGCTTCTGAGAGTATGGGGAAAATAGTTCCTAAAAACACAGCGAACGCTGCCCCCAGAAATAGGAGATTATTAAAGATGAATGCGCTTTCCCTTGAGAGGATTGAATCAAAGGAGCTCTCTGATTCAAGGTCATTGATCCTGTACAAAAACATACCGAAAGAGAAAAGAAGTATGACTGCGATGAAGGACAGGAACAGCGGGCCTATGTCGGACTGGGCAAATGAGTGAACCGATGAGATGATGCCGCTCCTGGTGATAAAGGTGCCGAAAATGGAAAGGAAGAAAGTGATTATAATGAGCGACATATTCCATTTCTTTAACATGCCCTTTTTTTCCTGGATCATCACGGAATGAATAAAGGCCGTTGCCGCAAGCCATGGCATAAACGCAGCATTCTCCACAGGGTCCCACGCCCAGTAGCCGCCCCAGCCAAGCTCAAGATATGCCCACCTGGCCCCAAGCAGAAGCCCTATGCTGAGGAACGTCCAGGCAAACAGAGCCCATTTCCTCGAGTATCTGATCCATGCGTCTCCCAGCTTTCCTGAGAGAAGAGCTCCCATACCAAACGCAAACGGCACCGTGACGCCCACATATCCCAAATAGAGCGTGAGCGGGTGTATTGCCATGTAGCCGTTTTGGAGAATAGGGTTAAGCCCCCTTCCCTCCTGCGGCACAAACGGCAGCTTCTCAAAGGGGCTCTCGACAAATGCGATTATTCCGATAAAGAAGATCGATACAACAGAGAGCGTTGCAAGCACATAGGGCATAAGCTCCCGGTCTTTATTCCTGCTCTGAAGTACTACAATTGCCGTATAGACAGCCAGCACAAGACACCAGAGCAGAAGCGAGCCCGCCTGCCCGGCCCATAGAGAAGTAAAACGGTAGATTGGTGCAAGGTCTGTGCTTGTGTTAAGCGCAACGTACTTGAGGCTGAAATCAAGGTTCATAAGCGAATGAACTAAAGCAACCGTTGCAATCAGCAAAAGAAAGAATACCGCTATGGCTGCGTTTTCGGCGCTTCTGACAAAATCCCGCCTGCGGCTCTTTACACCGTACACAGATGCAGCAAGAACATATATGGAAATTACAAAAGCTAAGAATATTGAAATACTTCCGGTTTCTACCATTTAGTAAGAAGCTTCCTTATTGTCATAGAGCGAATCTGTCGATTCGTATTTAGTCGGGCATTTTGCAAGGAGCGTGTCTGCTTCAAACACGTTATTCTCGGCATAGACACCCTCTACCACCGCTTCTACATCGTCAGCAAAAATATCGGGGATTATGCCTTCATAATAAACATCAACATTATCTGTACCGTCTGTGATCTGAAACTCAAGCGAGCCGTCATTGCCTTTAACAATAGTTCCGGGCACAACGGTTCCGGACACCCTTACCCTAGTGTCGTATACGGCAGGCACTTGAGCCTTGAGCTCCTGCACGCTTAGGTAGTAGACCATCGTATCCTTAACACCGCCGTATACGAGATAGCCCACGGTAAGAGCTATTATTACAATTGCTATAATAAATTTCAGCTTCCCTTTAAGCATATTAATCCTTTTTATTTAAACCGTTTCCAATTCTCTTTTTAACTGCCTGTTTTTTCTAAGAAGACTATAAATATAAATTATTAGTACTACCCAAACAACTATGTGGCCCCAGAAGAGATAGTCAATCCTGAGGGGAATGGCCTCAAGTTTAATGTCATCAATCCACACTTTGCCCCGGCCTTCTACTACGAGGTTTAGCTTTACACTCTCAGGAGCCCCTTCCTTATCCAGGTATAAGACTGCTTTCGCCGCAGTCCAGTCCTGAGTTCCGGATACCGGCACCCTGGGACCCCGGGATACAAGCTCCTCACCGTCAGGGAATTTAGCCAACAACTCCAGGTAGGAAATGCCTCTTGAATCCTCAGTGGCCGTGAGGTCTTGAGAGCGGATCTGCGCCCTGTATGTTAGTCGCCTACTGCCAAAATCCTGCTCGTCCAGCTCAAAAAGCTCTACTGTCATGGGCTCGCCGGCATCTATTAACAGTAACCCGCTGCCACCCGTTTCATTACTCCGGTCTATCTCGACGCCGGACTGTGTAATTATCTGCGCCGTATCTGTTATTGGGAATTCAACTACAGTTTCTTCCGCAAGCGATATAGATGCGGAGACAGCGAAAATAATGAATAAAAATATGTAATAAGAGCTCTTTAACATATCCGTAACCAGCATATAGCATACCCGCCATTTGTGACATAAAAAGCCTATTTTCACTATTTATGACGACATTTATTCGGGGGCAACTTCATAGGGTAAATATAAATTCCGGTATGCTCTTAGCTCGCCTTCAGCTTTGCGACAGCGTCTCTCATCCGCTCTAAATCTATCCTTTCCAAAAGAAGCACTATGAATAATATTGTGCAGGCTGCCAGGTTTATAAGAAGCGCATGCATCATCTCGGGGGCTATTCCTCCTCCCCCCGGTCCGAACACCACAGGGGATATGCCCCTCATCACCCTTGCTGAAATATACACGAGCGGCAGGTCTATGAAGGCAATAATTGCGAATACGGCTGCATACTTTGCTTTTCTACTATCGTTACCGGCAGCAGATCTGAGCACTAAATAGACGATATAGAGTATCCAGAGTATGAAGGTGGTTGTGAGCTGAGGGTCCCATGTCCACCAGGTTCCCCAAATTGGCTTGGCCCATATGCTGCCTGTAAGAATAGTCAGGGTTAAGAACAAAACTCCAAGCTCGGCAGAGCAGTATGCCAATATGTCCCACTTGCGCGCGCCTTTCCACAAGTACATAATGCTTGCGATGAATACGATAATGAACGCTATGGTGGCTACCCACACGGTGCCCATGTGGAAATAGAAAATCCTCTGTATATGCCCCATCATCGGCTCGGTAGGAGCATATATAAAGGCTGTATATATGGAAGCCAAGATACCTATAAAAGCAAGAATTAAGAGTATTTGTCTTATCATAAGAACTAGATTTGCGATAAACCGCTAGGATTCATCTATTACATATTCAAATGTTACTGCGCATGCTGTGACAAAGATTATATCGAACGCTATGAGGAGTTTCAAAGATGTGCTTTCCTCAAAAACCGCATTTCCTTCTAGAACCTGTGCGCTTAACTTAACCGCGCTCACGATGACAGGGATTATTATCGGGAACATAAGGATCGGCAGCAGCACCTCTCTCAGCCTGGTATTAATGGCCATAGCTGAGAATAGAGTTCCTACCGCTACAAAACCTACAGAGCCTAAGAAAACAACGGGTATTAGTGGCACAAGTGTAGAAATAAAGCTGTAGTTAAAAAACAGAATAAACATAAGAACGGTAATTATGCCCACAATGAATACAAATATGGTATTGCTAACCATTTTCCCCGCATAGATTACACTCCTGTCTGTAGGGGTGAGGAGCGTTCCCATTATGGCGTTCCCTTCTTTTTCGAGGGCAAAAGAGCGGCTTAAGCCAAGAATTCCTGCAAAAGTGAATGCGATCCAGAGCATTGCCGGGCCTGCCAGGTTAAGAATCTCCGGAGAAAACCCGAAAGCAAAATTAAAAACCACTATTACGAGCAGTGCAAATAGGAGCATGGAGGAGAAAAGCTCTTTTGTTCTAAGCTCAGTGATTATATCTTTTCTGACTATGGCCCAAATCTTATTCATAGGTGATCAATATATAGAATTTTTGCTATATTATAACTGATTACCAAAGTAAAGTTAGAGAGCAGCATTAGAAATTCTGAAGCTTGCATATATTCCCATGATATTTGCAGGTTACAAGATATACTTAAAGCTATGGTTTATACTCGAATTTGTAGGAATTGGGCGGCAAGCGTAGCGAACTCACCGCCCATAGAGAAGGGAATACAAATAAGCCTATCTATTTAACAGGTGTCATAATGTCAAAATTTCTTCCTGCCTTTAACAGATAAGATGCAGGCAAAACAATTGCGTTTCAGAAATTATGAAAAATCTACGGAATGAAAAATGGGGAGTTATGAGCTATCTACTTTGGAGATGTAGAGTTTCTTAAAGTCTGAAGGATCCAGATCGGCTGCGGATCCCTCATAAACAAGAGCACCTTTAGCTAAAATCCCTACCCTGTCGCTCAGGTCCAGCCCCTCGTCAATGTTATGGGTCGTCATTAGTATGGTGCGGCCCTGAGACTTAAGGCCGGCAAGCATTTCTCCGAACATCTTTGCTCCTGCCAAATCAAGCCCGGTATAAGGCTCATCCAGAAGAAGCAGAACAGGGTCATGAACTACTGCTCTAGCTACAGTGAGGCGCTGCTTCATGCCCCTTGAAAATGTCCTGACCAAATCGTGCATGCGGGACTCGAGGCCTACTTTATTAATAACCTCATGCGCCTTGTTATCTTTGTCTTTCAGGCCATACATTTCGGCAATGTAGGTAATATTTTCAAAGGCGCTTAGGTTTTCATAGAGGTATGTATCATGAGAGATAACGCCAATTTCTGACCTTATACTTTTAACCTCTTTCCGCACCTCAAAACCCAATACCTGCAAGTCGCCTGACGTAGGCGAGGTTAGTGTTGCAAGCAGCTTAATTAGTGTTGTTTTGCCTGCGCCGTTTGGACCGAAGAGCGTAAAGAACTCCCCGGATCTAACATCTAAGTCAATCCCTGCTAAGGCATCGATATGACCATAGGACTTCTTAAGCCCCTTAGCGCAAACATGATACTCTGTGTCTGATGTAAGTTTAGTCATTATGGATATCTTTGATTAACTCTTGACTACGTATTTGAGAAGCTCATCTGAGCCGCCGAGCTGCTCTACCCACTCTCTTAGCTCTTCAATTCCGTCCTCCATAGATACCTGCGGCTCATACCCTATTTCGGATCTTGCTTTCTCAATGCTGTAACTCCTTGATCCCGATAGTGCTGCAACTGCCATTTTTGTGAGCACAGGGGGCTTCTTGGAGCCCGTCATCTTAAAGATTGCCTCTAGCACTGCTGCAACAGAAAATGCGAAGCTGTAGGGGATTGAAAAGCCCGGGCTCCAATCTATGCCTGCAGCTGAGAGCTGCTTTGCAATAAACTCCATATAGGGAATCTTAACTCCATCGTTTATGAAATATATGTTCCCGGGAGCATTTTCATGGGCTGCGATTATTAAAATAGAGTTTGCGAGATTATCCACATGACAGGGAGTAACAAATCTCTCTCCGCTGCCCATAGGGTACAAGATTCCTTTCTTTGCGGCCATTACAATTCTTGGAAGTATCACCGTGTCTCCCGCTCCCCATACATTAGACGGACGCACAACGGCAGTTTCTAGGCCCTCATCTTTATAGAACCTAAGAACCATTTTCTCGGCTTCTATCTTTGTAGCGTTGTAATTGTCGACACGCGTCTCGGCATAAGGGTATGTCTCATCAATATCCACAAGATTGTGGGGCCTTGAGAATTCCGACTTCCAAACAACCGTGGATGAGCTCATGTATACAAACCTTTTAACACCGTGGGCCTTGGAGGCTTCAAGAAGAATGCGGGTTGCATCAACATTATATTTATAAAAGGTCTCTTTATCTCCCCAGTCCGTAACGAGCGCTGCGAGGTGGAAAACGATATCCCCTCCTTCCGGCAGATTCTTAAGAGCAGCCTCGTCTCCTAGATCACCGTATGCAAGCTCTACCCCCAGCTCATTAAGCAGGGAAACATTGCTCGTTTTTCTAACAAGACATTTTACTTCATATCCGTTTTCTATAAGCGCTTTGACCAGCTTGGAGCCGATAAAACCTGTTCCGCCTGTAACAATAGCTTTCATATTTGTATGTTCCGATCCTAAATTATTTTGTACTAATATACTCTCAAAGTGTGAATATCGTCAAAGAAGTAAGTTTCGGCGGGCATAAAAAACCCCGTTGGTGCATAGCGGGTATACAGCAACGGGGCCAGGAGGATGTAATGATGCAATAGTTCTAATGGATTTCCTCAAGCCAGCTTTCCATCCACTCTTTAGTCTCGAGCGCTTTTTCTTTCGTTGTAGTGGTGGAAATTTCCAAATCGTCTATATATATACCCCAGTATGTTATTTTTTCGCCCGGGGTTTCTATGTTGTTTTCATAAGTATAAGGTTCAATTTTAACCGTCATATTTATCGGCCTCCGTTCATATAATATTAACCTTCATAACCTAAAATTAGTCACGAAATTGGAGTTTTCAAGTATGCGTACGGCATTGAAATATTGTACGAATAACTATTTAATTGTCAGGCGATCAGGGAAATTAAAGAGTTTTACAAACTATTAATCCCGTATTATTGACAAGGTGCGTTAAATGGTATAAAAAATACGCACCAAACACTTGGAGGATCGCCGATTTGCTGATACCAGAGACCGCTTTTATAACCAAAGGTGTAGGAAGACATAAGGAAAAACTAACCAGCTTTGAGATGGCCCTTAGGAACGCAAGAATAGCTGAATACAATCTGGTAAAGGTGTCCAGTATTTTTCCTCCGAACTGCAAGCTGGTGCAAAGAGCAAACGGGCTTAAAAAATTATTCCCCGGACAAATACTCCATGTTGTAATGAGCGAGAACGCGACAAACGAGCCTAACCGTCTGGTAGCAGCCTCTGCCGGCGTGGCCATACCCAAGGATTCAAGCAAGCATGGTTATATTTCTGAGCACCATAGCTTCGGACAAAACGACAAGGTTGCAGGGGAGTACGCAGAAGACCTGGCTGCTTATATGTTAGCAACAACACTTGGTGTGCCGTTTGATCCGGACAAGAGCTATGATGAGCAAAAGGATTTATGGAAGATAAGCGGTCATATTGTTAAAACGATCAACGTGACACAGACGGCTGTGGGAGATAAACACGGGCTCTGGACCACGGTTGTTGCAGGAGTAGTATTCGCAACTTACCGCTAGTTAATCTTGGTGCTCATAGACCCATCTTCTGTACTCACCGGATCTCACACTGTTTACCCACGGCTCGTTATCCAAATACCATTTAATGGTTTTAAGAAGACCTGTTTCAAATGATTCAACGGGCATCCACCCAAGCTTTGAGCATATTTTATTTGAATCAATCGCATAGCGTCGGTCATGCCCGGGGCGGTCTGTAACGAATGTAATCAGCGCCCTTCTGGAATCCCTGCTCTCTCGTTTGCCGACTACAACATCGAGGTAGTCACAGATCATCTCCACCACTTGAAGGTTCTGCATCTCATTTCTGCCCCCGACGTTATAGGTCTCCCCAACCCGGCCCTTTTTGATAATAGTCCATATGGCGGTGCAGTGATCCCTTACATACAGCCAGTCCCTCACATTGAGACCGTCGCCGTATAACGGCAGCGCTTTATCCTCTAGGGCATTTAGGATCATAAGGGGGATCAGCTTTTCGGGGAACTGAAAAGGGCCATAATTATTAGAGCTGTTCGAGATCGTAACCGGAAGGCCAAAAGTCCTGTGGTAGGCTCTTGCAAGGTGGTCAGATGACGCCTTTGATGCAGAATAGGGGCTGCTCGGGCTATAGGGTGTTTCCTCCGTGAAGAACTGCCCTTCTCCTAAATCCCCGTAGACCTCATCTGTGCTCACATGATGAAAAGCGCTAATTCGCCCTCCTCTTTCCCTTGAGAGCTCAAGCAGGTTGTATGTGCCGAAAACATTTGTCCTTATGAACTCAACGGGGCTTGCAATCGAGCGGTCAACGTGGGACTCGGCAGCAAAATGACACACTGCGTCAACCTCGTATTTATCAAAAACGATTGAGAGGGAGTCCTTATCGGCTATATCTGCTTTGACAAAGACATATCGATCATCGTAGTTTTTCTCTATATCGGAGAGGCTGTCGCGGTTGCCTGCATAAGTGAGTTTATCAACATTAATTATGCGCCCCTCGTAGTCCGAGTCCTCAAGCAGATAACGGATGAAGTTGACTCCAATAAAACCAGCCCCGCCTGTTACCAATAAGTTCTTCATATTAATGTTTTAACATTTCTTGGGCGGCATCGATAGTTTTTTGTGTAATATTAAAACCGCCGATCATCCTAGCAAGCTCTATGACCCTTTCATCACCCTCCAGGTTTTTAATGGTTACCTGTGTTTTATTGTCGTCATGAGTTTTGGATACGCTCAGATGGGAGTCTGCAAACTTGGCAACTTGAGGAAGATGCGTGATGCAGATGACCTGATAGATCTCTGAGAGATTTCGTATCTTCTGCCCGACCGCCTCTGCAACAGCTCCGCCCACGCCGGTATCCGCTTCATCAAAAATTATTACGGATCCGCCCTCGACTCTGGCTATAACTTCTTTAAGCACAAGCATAATTCTAGAGAGCTCTCCACCCGAGGCAACCTTGGTGAGCGGCTTGGGGTCTTCATCGGGATTTGCGGAGAACAGGAAGCTGATATCGTCTATGCCGCTTGAGGATATCTGGTGTTCAGAAAACTCTATATGGAATTTCCCTGCTTTAATTCCTACTTCTTTTAACTCCTTCTCAAGGAGAGCGCTCAGCTCTTTTGCAGATTTCTTTCTCTTTTTAGAGAGGCTCTTTGCAGCTGCTAGAACTTGAGCAAGCTGCTTCTCTGATTCCTCGGTTAGCGATTTAACCCGCTCATCGAAATGCTCAATATTGTTTACTTCCTGTCTTATTTGATCCCCCTTCCGAATTATATCTTGAACACTGTCGCCGTATTTTCTCTTGAGAGTGCCTATAAGATGCAGCCTGTCTTCAACCTCCTCTAACAGAGTCTGGTCTGAGGTGAGGGTGGACGCGTAATCCCTAACGGAGTAAGCAGCCTCCTCAAGCTGCACAAGGCCCTTTTCTACTAACTGCTCGATCTCTTTTGCAGCCGGGTCTATCTCCCCCGCTTCCTTTAATTCCGATATTATATTTTGCAGCCGGCCTAATACCGAGCCCTCGCTCTCATAAAGGGTTTCATAGGCACCTTGGGCAGACGCCCGTAATTTTTCTGCATTCAATAGCTTTAACTTCTCCTCCTCAAGCCTCAAATCCTCCCCGTCTGTTAGCTGAGCATCCTCAATTTCACTTAATTGATATTTCAGATAATCCTCTTTCTCAAATTTGTCTTTTTGCGTTTGAACCAGATCGTCCAGCTCATTTTTGATCGAAATATAGTCTTGATACGATTCTTTTAAGCCCGCGGCTTCTTCTGCGGTCTGTCCGAATTCATCGATAATCTTTAAGTGGTTCTCATCCCGCAGAAGGCTTTGATGCTCGTGCTGGCTGAATATATCCACAAGCCCTTGGGTAATTTGTGATAGAATCGATATTGTCGAGAGACTTCCGTTAATAAACACGCGGCTCCTTGCGCTCCGGTAGATTATTCTTTTTATCAGGAGCTCCCCCGAGGAAGTGTCAAACCCTGCTTCATTCAGTCTCTCTTTAATTTCTGCGTCATTTGAAATATCAAAAAGCGCCTCAATATGGGCCTCTTCCTCTCCGCTCTTTATATTATCAGCAGACGCTTTATCACCGAGTATAATATTAATGGCATCTACTATGACGGACTTACCCGCACCGGTCTCCCCGGTGATAATATTCAAACCGCCATTTAGACCTAAGGAGAGGTCTTCTATGATAGTGAAATTCTTTAAGGTTATTCCTAAAAGCACTTACCTACTCAAGAAAGCTTTTTAGTATGGCGCCCACTTCAGAGCCTTCGAGCTTTTCAAGCGAGCGTTTCTCAATTTGTCTTATTCTCTCTCTTGTCAGCTCAAAATGCTGGCCGATTTCATCCAGGGTGAAAGTGGATTCAAAATCAATACCGAAGCGCATTTTTAGAATCTGCTCCTCCCTTGGAGTAAGCGTAGAAAGAGCGTCTTTTATTTTTATTGTAAGAGTTGCTTTAGCTACAGCGTAGTCCGGAGTACCGGAGACGTCATCCGGTATAAAATCCAGCAGTGTGGTTTTTTCTCCGTCAAGCACAGGAGAGTCCAGCTGGACTACTTCCTTGGTAGCTTCAAGTACTCTTTTTACTCCCTCGACTGAAATACCTGATTTCTCGGAAATTTCCTCCGGAAGCGGCTTTCTCCCATTCTCTTTGTTCATGACCGAGCTGATCCTATGAACCTTGGATGCCTGCTCCAAGACATATACCGGAACGCGGATTGTCCTTGTCTGATCCAATAGAGATCTCGAGATAGCCTGATGAATCCACCAAGAGGCATAGGTTGAGAATTTATAGCCTTTGGTATGGTCAAACCTCTCAACGGCTCTCATCAGCCCCACGTTTCCTTCCTGAATCAGATCGGGCAGAGGAAGCCCCCTGCTCATGTATCTTTTGGCTATGCTTACAACCAGTCTTAAATTTGCTTTAATAAATCTGGATTTAAAACGCTGGGCCCTCATGCGGTAAACTTTGGAAAGAAGACTTGATCTGCGGATACTCTTCTTTGCCAGCTCTCTGTCCAGCTTGTTTTTGGATGAGGGTGATTTAGCCGCTCTTTTGACTCTCGTGCGGCCCTCGACATTAGAGACCGTGTTCTGCAGCGAATCGCTTAGTCCCCGCTCAAAGATAGCCTCAACGAACATTTTGGCCTCGGCTGCTTTTGTTTCACATCTTTTTATTTTTGCAGATACCTCAATTTCTTCCTTAGGGGTTAAAAGAGGCTCAGTGCCCATTTCCCTGAAATATACTTGAAGCAGTCTGAACTCTTCATCGGGGGTAAACTTCGGCTTGTCGCTCTCAGAGCTTTCTTCCTTGGATGGATCCTGCTTTATATCAACTTCATTCTCAGAGAGCTCGCTCAGCAGCTTTTCATCGATCTCTTCCTGAAAAATTTCGTCCTGATCAATGTTCCGTGAGTCGTTTGAGTAATCTTCAAATGAATCCTTTAAGAGCTTATTTACGGATTGATCAGATTTTTTAGACCTTTTATCTCCTCTACTTTGGGTCTTCTCAGATCGGGTACGTCTTTTAGTCTTAAGTCTAGCTTGTCTCATCGCCATCCTCCTTAGATGGAACTATTCTCTTATCTGACCCTCTCCTAGAACGATAAACTTAGTTGTCGTTAACTCCTCAAGCCCCATAGGTCCAAAAGCATGGAGCTTTGATGTGCTTATTCCTATCTCTGCCCCAAGACCAAGCTCGAAGCCGTCTGAGAACCTGGTTGAGGCATTAACCATTACAGTTGATGAGTTTACGTTATTTAAAAATTTTTGCGAATTGGCATAGTCGCTTGTAACGATGGACTCAGTATGCATGGATCCGTATTTCTCTATATGCGAAATAGCATCATCCATATTATTAACTACTTTAACGTTCAAGATTAAATCTAAATACTCCTCGTACCAATCACTCTCTTTTGCGTTCGCAACCTCGGGGACTATCTCTTTAGTCCTGCCACATCCCCTTAGCTCAACTCCCTTATCAACAAGGGCCTTGCTTACTCTTGGCAGGAATGTCTCCGCCACATTCTCATGCACAAGCATTGTCTCCATGGAATTGCACACGCCGGGGCGCTGAACCTTGGCGTTTATACAGATACTCTCTGCCATATCAAGGTCTGCGCTCTCATCAACAAACACATGGCATACGCCTTTATAGTGCTTTAGCACAGGGATCCTTGAGTTCTCAGCTACAAAACGAATAAGCCCCTCTCCTCCCCTCGGTATTATCAGGTCTATCAGCTCATCGAGCTTTAGCATCTCGAGCACGGCGTCTCTGTCGGTAACCGGAATAACCTGTATGGCGTCCTCAGGCAGTCCGGCATCGGAAAGAGCATCTCTTAGGATTTTACTGATTGCCATGTTGGAGCGTATGGTTTCTGAGCCGCCGCGCAGTATTACGGCATTGCCTGATTTGAGGCAAAGCCCCGCTGCGTCAGCAGTAACATTAGGTCTTGATTCATAGATGATCCCGATTACCCCAAGCGGGATTCTCATTCTTCCGACTTTAATCCCGTTTGGCCTGGTCCACATGCGCACTACCTCTCCTACCGGATCAGTGAGCGCTGCGACCTCACGCAGGCCAAGAGCTACTTTTTCAAGGCGCTCAGGGGTAAGGGTGAGCCTGTCTATCATAGCAGAAGAGGTGCCTTTGGACTTGGCCTCTTCTACGTCTTTACTGTTTTCGGAAATTATATAGTCCGCTTCTTCAACAAGCCCTTTTGCCATCGAGTGAAGGGCTTTATCCTTGAGTCCGGAGCTAGCTCTGGAAAGCTCGGCAGATGCTATTCTAGCCTTGCTTGCTATATCAGAGAGAAGCTTTGAAAGCTCATTATCCATTTGATTTTTTGTTTTAATTGCAGACATTTAAATCAATGATTGCAAACATTTAGATCAATTTATTTAACACGCCGCTCCATTACGATGATAATACATCTGCAGACTTAAAGTCAAGCATCTTTTTTTAACTATACCTACTAATTTAAATAATAAAATTGTATTTTTTGATTTACTTTGGAAGCACTCCTCTTCCGTCTAAGTAACCAAGTATAGTGTTCACAGCCTCATCTAAGCTCTGTTTGCTTGTATCGATTGTTATCTCTGCATTTAGAGGAGCCTCATATGGGTCATCAATACCCGTAAATCCTTTGATTACCCCCTCTCTTGCTTTCTTGTATAGACCTTTAACGTCTCTCTCTTCACAGACCTCAAGAGGCGCATCAACGAAGACCTCTACAAACTCTCCGTCATCTACCAGCTCCCTCACTCCGTCGCGGTCTTTGATGTATGGAGATACAAACGCTGAAAGCACGATTGCTCCTGCGTCGACAAATAGTTTGGACACTTCGCCGATCCGCCTGATATTCTCTCCTCTGTCTTCCTCGGAAAACCCCAGGTCTTTGCAGAGTCCCATCCTCACGTTATCGCCGTCAAGAATATATGTTCTTGTGCCCATGGTGATGAGCTTTTTCTCAAGCTCGTTTGCGATCGTGGACTTTCCTGAGCTCGGAAGCCCGGTAAACCATAAAATTAGAGATCCATGGTGATTAAGGCTCCTTCTGTCCTCTTTTGTGATCTCATGCTCATGCGGAATTACAAATCTTTCCATTTAATGCCTCCTATCTAATCAATAATTGTCTTGAATTAATTATTTTGGATGATGATTTTAAGTGAAATTACGGAAAGGTCAAAAATTTCCCCTCACCGGCAGCATATAATCTGCCGGTACCATGTGATTTAAACACCAAAATCTTTCCCAACAATTAAAACAGTGTATAAATGAACGGAGCTACCGCCGAGCCTTGCGCAAACACTATCAGCAGACCGAACATCAGCAGTATGAAAAGCATTGGGGTTATCCACCACCATTTATTCGAGAGAAAGAACTGTAGCAGCTCACCCATAATGCCCATTCTGTTTGTTATGCTTTTGAAAAAAGACATATAATTTTCCTCGGGATAATAATACAACAATTTTAAAAAAGGTTAAGCCTACCGCTCGATATATTATGACAGATCGTCTTTGTTAACCAGGTAATTACCAAGTACGAGAAGGTCCATCCCGCTTGCGCTAAATGAATTGAATGCCTCGGCAGGGGTATTGACCACAGGCTCGCCCTTTAGGTTAAAGGACGTGTTTAACAGAACCGGAACCCCTGTTGCATCACCGAAGGTTTCAATCAATTTATAGTACTTCGGATTCAGCTCGCGCCTTACAGTCTGGAGCCTGCCCGTGCCGTCTACATGAGTAATTGCGGGAAGGACGTCCCATTTGTCCTTATGCACATCAGTTACATAGAGCATAAACCTGGCCGGATAATGTTTCTCGGGCTCCTTAATATCGAAATACTCCCCTGCGCGCTCAACTAACACTGAGGGGGCAAAAGGCCTAAACGGCTCTCTGAACTTAATCTTTACATTCACTATGTCTTTCATCTCGTGGCTTCTGGGATCAGCAAGAATGCTTCTGTTCCCAAGCGCTCTCGGGCCCCACTCAAAGCGTCCCTGGTGCCAGCCTATCACTTTGCCGTTCTGTATGCTGTCCACTACTCTCTCAAACAGCTTTTCGTCATCTTCCACAAGCTCATAGGGGATATTACTTTCTTTTAAAAAAGCTTCCGTATCGGCCGGGCTGTGCTCCTCTCCCCAATAGGCATGCTCCATTACAAAGTTTCTCGGTTTTCCAAGAATCCCGTGATAGCCGTAAAGGGCAGCTCCCGTAGATGCCCCTCCGTCGCCTGCTGCAGGCTGAATGTATATTTCATCAAAATCGGTTTGCGAGAGTATCTTGTGGTTGGCCACGCTGTTTAGCGCAACGCCACCCGCCATGCAGAGGTGCTTTAGGCCGGTCTGCTTTTGAGCATAGTTGGCCATCTTGACCATTATCTGCTCCGTTACCACCTGTATGCTAGCAGCGATATCCGCATAGTACTGGTTCTGCTTTGCTACCTCGTCGTAGTTCTCGGGCTTATCGCCGAAGTAGGACGGGTAGCCGCTGGCATCGGTAAAGAAATTTGCCTTTGGGTCTCTGGGGTCCCCGAATAGTTTTTCAAATTTTTTGTTAAAAGTTTTTTCAGACGAATAGTGGAAAGAGAAGTAGTCCATATCCAGCTCAAATCCGCCCTCCTCGTCTACATTGACCACCTCATAGACCTGATCCACATACTTCGGGTCTCCAAAGGGAGCCATACCCATTACCTTGTACTCGCCCTCGTTTACCTCAAAACCGAGGAACGCAGTAAATGCGCTGTATAGAAGACCCAGGGAGTGCGGGAACTTTATCTCCTTTAAAAGCTGAATGTTTGTTCCTCTTCCGACACCAAGCGTCGCTGTGGTCCACTCGCCTACTCCGTCCACAGTCAGGATCGCAGCCTCGTTAAAAGGGGAGCAGTAAAAACTGCTTGCGGCGTGTGAGAGATGGTGCTCGCTAAAGAGTATTTTTTCAGGTCCTATCCCAAGCTTTTTTTGAAGAAGATGCTTAATCCATAGCTTATCTCCGAGCCAGGTGACCATTGCCTCTCTGAACAGCTTCATTGACCTTGGGAATGTCTGCATAGTGGTCAGGAGCAGGCGCTCAAACTTAATAAAAGGCTTCTCAAAAAACATTATGTATTCCAGATCGCCAGCCTCTATGCCTTCTAGGTTGAGACAGAAGTTGATTGCGTTCTCAGGGAATTCAAAATCATGCTTTATTCTGCTGAACCGCTCTTCCTCGGCCGCCGCCACTACCACGCCATCTTTAATCAGTGTTGCTGCAGCATCATGGAAATAACATGAAATTCCTAATATATACATATTCTATATTGCTCCTAATAGTCCGCTTATGTTATGAAGTACCCCTCAGGATAATGAATAATTAATTATGACTGTTTATACGCCCTGTCTAATACCGACAGCTCTGAGTCGTCCTCTCTATTATGCCATCCTATGTGCTTTTTCTTTTTGATCTCCAGGGGATCGGTAAACAGTTTGAGCAGAACAGCAAATGGAAAAAGCAGGATAAAATAAAACAGGGTAAGAATTACCCTTGCATTAAAATCTCCTATCTTACGGGCAATTCTTTTCCACCCTTCCCAAAGCCTTCTAAAAAATCCCTGTTTTTCAGTTTCGTTGTTATTACTTTTTACCGCCTCGCTCATATAAACATATCCCTATAACTAATTTATTTGTCTGCACACATTACCAGGAAATTGTGTAGTTTAACAGGAAAGACCAAATAATAGTCTTAAATGGTCCTTTTAGAACTATTATTTTACTTAATAATCCGGCCTCCTTCTACCTTTATGTATAGGGGATTTGACAAATCCGAGAATACTGAAAAAATTAAGGGAAAAATTTCCCGGAGGAAACTATTGGAAAGAACACTATCTATTATAAAACCAGACGGGGTTGAGAAAAAAGTTGTAGGGGAAATCATCTCGCGTTTTGAGAAAAACGGACTAAACGTTGTTGCAATGAAACGCATTAAATTAAGTAAAGCCGATGCCGAAGGATTCTATGCAGTGCATAAGGAGAGACCGTTCTTCGGATCCCTTACCGATTTTATGTCCAGGGGGCCAATAGTGGTAATGGTTTTAGAGGGAGAAGGCGCAATCGCCAAGAACAGAGAGATTATGGGCGCAACAAACCCTGAAGAGGCCGCTGAGGGTACGATCAGAAAAGACTTTGCAACCAACATTGAAGAAAACACTGTTCACGGGTCAGATGCGCCTGAGACAGCCGCGTTTGAGATAGGCTACTTCTTCAACGCTCTTGAGATAAACGGGTAGCCGGCTGTCATTCCCGAATGTTGTTATCGGGAATCCATTTTTTTGCTTGTTATTCCTAATTCAGCATATGGTTCAGGGTGACAAAGCAAAGGCAAAAACCTAAGCAAAAGATTTACCTCCTACTTTTGAACGATCAAAAGTAGACAAAAATCGCCCGACTGCAGAAAAATCTGCTAAAAATAAATCTTCT
>JABAOE010004553.1_pt1 | contig 24182 bp, 19 predicted proteins | sample 7062141 | NCBI WGS metagenome assembly JABAOE01 (sample SAMN14538627, study PRJNA623070) | marine sediment metagenome | biome: marine biome [ENVO:00000428]; feature: marine pelagic biome [ENVO:01000023]; material: deep marine sediment [ENVO:00002113] | place: India: Gulf of Khambhat ... | reverse complement strand
CGTGCTTAGCCCGCGCATTATAGTGTCGCGAATAGGTCAAGGCAACCGAGGCGAAAACTCCAAAATCCCTATTTTGCAGGGGTTTTATAGGGGTTTACGCGGTCCTTTCAACGGCCGCGGGCAACTATTTATTTGCGAAAGAGGAAACGCCTCGCGAGGGGCGTTTTCTTGTCCGCACGGCTACCACTTCTCGAGCATCGGGCGGACGTCTACCTCGAACGACCACGCCGATTGCGGTTGCGTGGTCAGGTAGTGCGCAGCCAGGGCAATGTCGTCCGGCTCGAGCTTGTCGGGCCCGTCCGATTGCGGCATATGCGGAGACCGGATGCCGCCGTCGATAATCATGACGGCCACGTGAATGCCCTGTGGCCAGAGATGCTTGGCCATCGACTGCGCTAGGATGCGCTGCGCCGCTTTGGCTGGAGCGAATCCGGCCGTCATTGGTACACCTCGCAGCGAAGCAGTGGCGCCGACAAAAATGATGTTGCCCTTGCCCGCCTGCTTCATTGCAGGGATAACCTGCTGCGAGGAAACGAGCGCGCCGAGCGTATTGATACGCCAACCAAGCTCGAACTCTTGCGCTGTAATCTCCTCGACGCTTTTCCAGCTACCGCTGCCCGCGTTGTAGATAAGTGTGTCCACTTCACCGAGATCGGTTTTGACCTGGTCGAAAGCCGAAACTACGGCGGCCGGGTCGGAGGCATCGCAGGCGTAGGCTTTTGCGTTTGCAAGTTCACCTGCCAGCTCGCTGGAGTAATCGGTGGACCGCGAAAGGAGGGCGACGGCGTAGCCTTCTTGGTCGAATTTGCGAGCGAACGACGCGCCGTTTCCAGGCCCGATCCCTACGATGGCGCAAACGGGTTTACTCACTTGACCTGCACTCCTGCTTTAATGACGACAGTAACGTTCTCGAGCGAGGTGATGTCGTCCAACGGATTATCGTCGACGGCGATAATATCGGCGATCTTGCCTACTTCGATCGTGCCCAGTGTGTCCGACATGTCCAGAAGCTCCGCAGCAACAACCGTTGCCGAGCGTATCGCATCCATTTCAGTCATCCCGCTATCGACGAGCATAGCGAATTCATCGGCATTGTCACCGTGTTTGGTCACGGCCGAATCGGTACCGAACGCGATCTTGACGCCGGCTTCGTAGGCGCTGCCGAAATTCGCCTTCGACGCAGCCGCAGCAGCGAGTGCTTTCGCTTTAATTGCCTCGGTGAAAAAGGGATTACCTTCCATCTGCGATGGGATTTTGTAACTCGGGGATAATGTTGGTACCAGGTAGGTGCCCGTTTGTCGGAATAGTCTTATAGATTCCCTGTCCAGGAACGACCCATGATCGATCGTATCGACGCCGGCGCGCAATGCTGCATTAATGCCGTCCGTGCCATGGGCATGTGCTGCCACCTTGACTCCGAGTCCGTGCGCGGTTTCCACTATTTCCCTGAGTTCGTCGTCCGTCATTTGTTGATCGGTACCCGTTGCCGTGTCCGAGAGCACGCCGCCGGTTGCCGTGATCTTGATCCAGTCGGCGCCGTACTTGATCGCGTGACGCGTCGCCCGCCTGCAGTCATAAGGCCCGTCGCATATTGTCTCCGGAGTCCACAGTGTCAGCAGTTCGGCCTTCACACCGTCGACGTCTCCGTGCCCTCCGGTCGCCGCCAGCGAGCCGCCCGCGGCAATAATTCTTGGTCCCGGTACATGACCTGCGTTGATTGCGTCGCGCAATGCGTATATTGCCTCGGGTTTACCGCCGAGATCGCGCACTGTAGTGAATCCTGCATCGAGCGTGCGCTTGGCATGCATTGCGCCTTTCAGGGCCTGCATCGAGGTCGTGACGTATAGCAAGTCGGTCCGCGAGTTCGGCCCGAGTTCGCCGAGCATGTGTACGTGCATGTCCATGAGACCGGGCAACACGAACTTGTCGGCGAGATCGATGAGCGTCGCATCCGCCGACACGTTTGCGGGATCAACGAAACCGGCTTCGATCCGTGCTATCCGGTCTCCCTCGACAATTATCGATTGATTACTTTCGGGCGCATCGCCGGGTACCGCCAATAAGGTTCCAGCGTGAATCACCGTCGCGTGTTCGGCGGCAATCGAACTTGCGGCTATTAACGATGCCAGCAGTACAGTTGAGATGCGGTGCATGTTCTCCCCCCTCCAAATAGGATTTCGGCCTTCATAGACCGGCGCGTGATAACCTGTCAAGCACCAGACGGCGGCAAGAACATTGTGGGGGACGAGCTTGGCCACCCCGGTTGACGGATCTCGTGTAGAGAAATTGCAGCGGGCCCGGGACGCGTATGCGCGACCCGGCTATCGCAACTTTGTCCTCGGCTTGCTGACGGTTGTCTACGTTTTCAATTTCCTCGATCGCCAGATCGTCAACATTCTCGGCGACGCGATCGTCAGGGACTTAGGATTAAGCGATACCCAGTTCGGCATGCTGTCCGGCATCGCTTTCGCGGCGATCTATGCGACTTTGGGCATGCCGATCGCGCGCTGGGCCGACGCCAGCGTGCGCCGCAATATTATTGCCATCGCGGTTGCCGTGTGGAGTTCGATGACGATCCTGTGCGGCGCAGCGCAGAACTTCTGGCAGATGTTCCTGGCGAGAGCCGGTGTCGGCGTCGGGGAAGCGGGCGGCAGCCCTCCCGCGCATTCGATCATCTCCGACGTCTTTCCCGCCAACAAGAGAGCGACCGCCTTGTCGATTTACTCGCTCGGCATCTATGGCGGCGTGCTCGTCGGTTACGTCGCCGGCGGATACCTCGCATCCGAATTCAGCTGGCGTGTTGCATTCGTGGTCGTCGGCCTGCCAGGACTCGTACTCGCGCTCATGGTGCGATTCCTGGTGCACGAACCGCCGCGCGGCCTTGCGGAATCCAGGTCCGATGTGCAGCCCGCCGCGTTTAGTGAGGTGGTTCACCTCCTCTGGATACGCAAGACTTTTCGTCACATCGCACTGGGATGTGCGATGCATGCATTCGTCACCTATGGACTGAGTGCTTTCCTGCCGATCTTTCTGATACGCGTGCACGCGATGCCGATCGAACAGATCGGCGCCATCCTCGGGCTGGTGGCCGGCATCGGCGGGCTGCTCGGCACTTATGGCGGCGGCTATCTGTCCGATCGCCTGGCGAATCGTTACCACGATGCGCGCTGGCACATCTGGGTTCCGTTGATCTCGACCATTGCCGCCATGCCCTTTTATTGGTACAGCCTGATCGTCGCGGACAGCGGTGTCGCCGCGGCAGTGACCTGGTTCATTCCGTCCGTCATCGGCGGCATGTATCTCGGGCCGTGCCTGTCGATGACGCACGGCTTGGTCGGCCTGCGCATGCGCGCCCAGGCATCCGCCATCCTGTTTTTTGTTTTAAACCTGATCGGGCTCGGCCTCGGCCCGATGATGACCGGCATGTTGAGTGATTCGCTGCGACCCGAGTTCGGTGACCTGTCGATCCGCTATGCGCTCGTGATCATGGTGCTGGTAAATATCTGGTGTGCCGCTCACTATCAACTGGCAACACGCACCCTGCGCGAGGACCTCGCTAAAGCCCCGGCCTGATCCGCTATTCCTTATTTAATGTGTTTGAGGATGCCGTCGAGTTCGTCGAGGCTGTTGTAGCTGATGATCAATTTGCCAGCGCCTTTTACCGTGTGCGCAATGCGTACTTTCGCGCCAAGCTTGCCGGAGATATCGACTTCGAGTTTACGGATGTCGGCGTCGGGTTTTGAGGCGGCAGTTTTCGATTTGCTGCCCGCCTGGTTTGCCAGCACGCGGCGCACGAGATGTTCCGCCTCGCGAACCGACAGGCCTTTCTTGACGATCTGCCGCGCGGCATCGAATTGCTGCGTCTTGCTGCTAATTGAAAGCAATGCCCTGGCATGGCCCATCTCGAGTTGCCGCGACTCGACCATCGGCTTCACCTTGTCGGACAGATCAAGGAGGCGCAGCAAATTACTCACAGCCGACCTCGAGCGGCCAATCGCGTCCGCACCTTCCTGGTGCGTCAGGCCGAACTCGCGTATCAGCCGTTCGATGGCACGTGCTTCCTCCAGCGGATTCAGGTTTTCGCGCTGGATGTTTTCGATGAGCGCGGTCGCAATCGCTGCATCGTCACTGACATCGCGAATGACGGTGGGGACTTCCGTGAGCCCAGCCATTTGTGCTGCGCGCCAGCGGCGTTCGCCGGCGATGATTTCATAGCGTTGCGTCTCGCCGTTTTGCTTTTCCAGGGGGCGTGCAACGATCGGTTGCACGATTCCCTGCGCCCGGATCGAGTTTGCGAGGTTTTCGAGCGTGTCCTGCCGCATGTCCATACGTGGCTGGTAGGCGCCGCGCTGCAAAAGCTCAATCGGGATTTGTTTCAGGCTGTCCGCGTCATGGCCGGTGACGGCGGAGGTATCGGCTATCGGTTTGCTGAGCAGTGCGTCGAGGCCGCGACCGAGTCTTTTCTTCTTCGCCATGCCAGTGCTTTGTTCCACCTGGTTCGATTTCCTGTCAGTTTAGCCTATCCTGCTTTAAGCTGGCGGGCGTCCTCGCGCCGCAGAATTTCGCCGGCAAGTGCGAGGTAAGCGAGTGCACCGCGCGAGGATTTATCGTGGTAAAGGACCGGGCGCCCGAAGCTCGGGGCTTCCGCGAGCCGCACGTTTCTCGGCACGACCGTGCGAAACACCTTGTCGTCGAAATGTGAAATGAGCTGCTCGGAGACTTCGTTCGACAGGTTGATGCGCGGATCGACCATCGTCCGCAGCAAACCGAAAACCTCCAGACCCGGGTTCACGGTGCTGCGAACCTGTTCGACCGTATTCAGGAGCGCGCTCAGGCCCTCCAGCGCGTAGTACTCGCACTGCATCGGGATCAGCACGCCGTCGGCGGCGGTCAGCGCATTGACGGTGAGCATGTTGATCGAGGGCGGACAGTCGATCAGGATGAAATCGTAGAGGCCGCGCACCGGGATCAATGCTTTTCGCAGGCGCAATTCGCGGCCTATTTCCTGCAGCAGTTTGACTTCGGCGAGCGTCAGGTCCTCGTTCCCCGGCAGTACCGCAAACCCGCCGATCGGTGCCGAAATAATCGTATCCGCGGCCGTCTCTTCGCCGAGCAGCACGTCGCAGGCCGAGCGTTCGATTTCCATCTTGTTGATGCCGCAACCCATCGTGGCGTTGCCCTGGGGATCCATGTCGATCAGGAGTACGCGGCGCTGCGTGGCCGCGAGCGAGGCGGCGAGATTGACGCAGGTCGTGGTCTTGCCGACTCCGCCTTTTTGATTGGCTATGGCGATTATGCGGCTCATGTGGCCTCGGTCTTCCTCAGGCAAACGACATGCCGCGCGTGGGATTCGAGTCCTGGTACGGTCAGATCGGTCACTTCGTATTTCCAGCCGGGAATGTCCCTGATGTCTTCCAGCTCCGCGGCCGGATGTTTTCCCTTCAGCGCCAGCAGCACACCGTCTTTATTCAGCAGGTGGCCTGCGAGTTCCAGTAATCGTTGCGTGGATGCCAGCGCCCGAGCAATCACCGTATCAAAGCCTTCGCCGGGTGCATAGTCCTCCGCGCGTGATTCGACGGCCGAGGCGTTGCCGAGCCCAAGCACCCCAATGACATGGCGCACGAAACTGATTTTCCTGGCATTACTGTCCAAAAGCACGAATTCGATCCCGGGTTCCGCAATCGCGAGCGGCAGCCCGGGAAACCCCGCCCCGGTGCCGATGTCCAGGACCCGCCGTCCCTGCAGTAGGGGGCGGACCGCCAGGCTGTCGAGAATATGCCCGGATACCATGGCCTCCGGATCGCGAATGGCCGTCAGGTTGATGCGCGCGTTCCAGCGCGTTAGTTCCCCGATGAGTGTCGCAAGCGTGTCGATGCTCCCGGCAGGCATCTCCTGCCCGAGCGCCTCGATACCGTCCGCAATCAGCTCCTGGATTCTTTCTATCGCCGTGCCTGCCTGTCGTTAGGCAACCAGTAATGCCACGAAGTCATCGACCGCTGTTTTGGCAAGTTTGTCCCTGTCCGCGCAGAGTTCGTCGAGTTCCTGCCATTGGCCGGATTTGAGTTTCGCCGAAACGCTGTCCTCGAACTTTTGCTTGAGCACGGGGATGCCTTCGGCACGACGCTGCCGGTGCCCGATCGGGTAGTCGACGGTAACGCGTTCGGTGTTCGAGCCATCCCTGAAAAACACCTGGATCGCGTTGCCGATATAGCGTTTGTCCGGGTCGAAATAGTCTTTCGTGAAAGACTTGTTTTCGCTGACCTGCATCTTGGCGCGCAGTTCGTCGATGCGCGGATCGGCGGCCACCTTGTCCTCATAATCGGCTGCGGTCAGCCGACCGAATATCAGCGGCACTGCCGCCATGTACTGGATGCAGTGGTCGCGGTCGGCAGGATTGTCCAGAGCTCCAGTCTTGTCGATGATGCGCACGCCCGGTTCCTGGGTCTCGATGACCACTTTCTCGATGTCGTCGAGCCGGTCGGCCACCGCGGGATGCAGCGTCATCGCTGCCTCGACCGCCGTCTGCGCGTGAAACTCCGCCGGGTAGGAGATCTTGAACAGGATGTTCTCCATGACGTAGCTGCCATAGCCTTGCGGAAATGAGAAAGGATTTCCCTTGAACAGCACGTCGTAGAAGCCCCAGGTCTTCGCGCTCAGCGGCGACGGATAGCCCATCTCGCCGGTCATCGCGATCAGCGCGAGCCGCACGCCGCGGCTGGTCGCGTCGCCTGCGGCCCAGCTCTTGCGCGAACCGGTATTCGGCGCATGCCGGTAGGTTCTGAGGGCGCCGCCATCGATCCATGCGTGCGAGACCGCATTCGTCACCGTTTCGACATCGCCACCGAGCATCCTGGTGACGACGGCCGTCGTCGCGATACGCACCAGCAGCACGTGATCGAGGCCGACCCGGTTGTAACTGTTCTCGAGCGCGAGCACTCCCTGTACCTCATGCGCCTTGATCATCGCGGTCAGCAGGTCGTGCATCGTCAGCGGATCCCTGCCCTCCGCGCGCGCAATACGGCTCAGGTAATCGGCTGTCGCGAGAATGCCGCCGAGGTTGTCGGACGGGTGCCCCCACTCTGCAGCAAGCCAGGTGTCGTTGAAATCCAGCCAGCGAACCATCGCGCCGATATTGAATGCCGCGGCAACCGGGTCCAGCTCGTACGAGGTCCCGGGCACGCGCGCGCCGCCGGCCAGGGTTGCGCCCGGCACGACCGGGCCGAGCAGCTTGGTACACGCGGGATAGTCGAGCGCCTGGAAGCCGCAGGCGAGGGTGTCCATCAGGCAATAATGCGCGGTCTCGTACGCGAGATCGCTGTCGAGCTCGTACTTACAGACGTAATCCGCGATATCGACCAGTACCTGGTCCGGCTCGGGCCGCTCGGCCGAGCGAATGTCAGCTGCACTCATCGATCTTCGATTGGCACGAACTTCTGCAGTCCCGGCCCGATGTAATCCGCTGCCGGACGGATGAGCTTGTTGTCGGCGCGCTGTTCCATGACGTGCGCCGCCCAGCCGGTGATCCGCGAACAGACGAATATCGGTGTAAACAAATAAGTCGGAATGCCCATGAAGTGATACACGCTCGCGGCAAAGAAGTCGGCGTTGGCGAAAAGTTTTTTCTCGTCCCACATGACTTTCTCTATCGCCTCGGACACCTCGTACAGGGTGAGGTCACCTTTTTCTTCCGCGAGCGCCAGCGACATTTTCTTGTTGACGGAGTTGCGTGGGTCGGACGTCGTGTACACGCGATGTCCGAAGCCCATGATCAGTTCCTTGCGTTCGAGCATGCCGAGCACGCCCTCCCTCGCTTCTTCGGCCGAACTAAATTTTTGTATGAGATCCATCGCCGCCTCGTTTGCACCGCCGTGCAATGGCCCGCGAAGCGCGCCGATCGCACCGGTTACCGCCGAGTGCATGTCGGACAAAGTACCGGTAATCACGCGGCCGGCGAATGTCGAAGCATTGAACTCGTGCTCGGCATATAAAATAAGTGTCGTGTCGAGGCACTTGCGATGAAATTCGCTCGGCGGCTGGTCGTGCAGCATGTGCAGGAAGTGCCCGGACACGCTGTCGTCATCCGTTTCGGTGTCGATGCGTTTGCCGTCGGTATGGAAGCGGTGCCAGTAAAGCAGGATTGACGGCAGGCAGGCGAGCAAGCGGTCAGCGGTGTCGTTCTGATTCTCGAACCCGCCCTCCGGCTCGATATTGCCGAGGAACGAGACGCCGGTTCGCTGTACGTCCATCGGGTGTGCGTCGGCTGGAATCATCTCCAGCACCTGCTTCAGCTGGCCGGGCAAGCCCCGTTTCAATTTCAGCCGCGTGATGTAGTCATCGAGTTCGCGCTGGTTCGGCAGGTGCCCATATAAAAGGAGGAATGCCACCTCCTCGAAACTCGCGTTGTCAGCGAGATCGTAAATATCGTAGCCGCGATAAGTCAGGCCTGCGCCTTCCTTGCCGACAGTGCACAAAGCCGTCTTGCCGGCGACGACGCCGGCGAGTCCACCGGTTTTCTTACTTGCAGCCATTCAATACTCCAAACGTTTCAATCTTTCTTCTTCGTGAGGCCTTGATCCGCGAACAGCTGATCGAGCTTGTCTTCATACTCGTGATAGCCAAGTACCTCATACAGTTCGTCGCGTGTCTGCATGCTGTCGATCACCGCTCTCTGCGTGCCGTCCTTGCGCAGCGTCGTGTAGACGAGCTCCGCGGCTTTCGACATGGCCCTGTATGCGGATAAGGGATACAACACCAGGCTTACCCCGGTATGCTCGAGTTCTGCTGTCGAAAACATCGGCGTCATGCCGAACTCGGTCAGGTTGGCGAGCACCGGCACCGAAATCGCCGAGGTAAATTGCTTGTATTCATCCAGCGTCGTCAGCGCCTCGGCGAAGATCATGTCCGCACCCGCTTCGACGTAGGCCGCCGCCCGGTCTAGCGCCGCCTGCTGCCCTTCGACGGCATGTGCATCGGTGCGCGCCATGATCACGAACTTGTCGTCGGTCCGCGCATCGACGGCCGCTTTGACCCGGTCGACCATTTCCCCGGCCTCGACCAGCGCCTTGCCGGGGCGGTGCCCGCAGCGCTTGACGCCGACCTGGTCCTCGATGTGACAGCCGGCGGCCCCGGCCCGCGTCATCTCGCGCACCGTGCGGCCGATCATGAACGCATCGCCCCAGCCGGTATCGGCATCGACCAGCAGCGGCAATTCCGTCGCGTAGGAGATGCGGCGGATGTCCTCGCAGACATCACTAAGCGTGGTCATCGCGAGATCGGGCAGCCCGAACGATGCATTGGCGACGCCTGCGCCCGACAGGTAGATCGCCTTGAACCCTGCCTTTTCGGCAAGCAAGGCGGCATAGGCGTTGATCGCGCCCACCACCTGCAGCGGTCGTTCGGATTCGAGTGCCTGCCAAAAGCGCGCTCCAGCGCTCATATCGAGTCCTCAGAACAGTTTCGCGTGAAAATTTTAATACCGATTAAAATTTCCGGGGGAGCGATTTTAAACCAGTGGCGTGGCCGTTCCCAAATGCATGATTGGCAAAAATGTCGCCAGTTCAGGCAGATTAATCGAAATAGACGGCGCAGCACCACAGTACCGGAACAAGCATTCAGAGGGCAAAACCGATAAGTTCGAACTTATGTCTGCCGCCGGTCGATCCTTCAATACCACCTACATCATTGCGATCAGCCTGGTCGCGACTATCGGTGGCTTCCTGTTCGGTTTCGACAGCGGTGTCATCAACGGCACCGTCGACGGACTGCAGGCGGCTTTCAACTCGGACAGGGTCGGCACGGGCTTCAATGTGGCGTCTATGCTGGTCGGCTGCGCGATCGGTGCGTTTTTCGCCGGCCGGCTGGCCGACCGTTATGGTCGCCGCTTCATCATGCGAGTCGCAGCCGTGTTGTTCATCGTCAGCGCCTGGGGCTCGGGTGCTGCGGATGCATCCGCAGCTTTCGTTTTCTACCGGGTAATCGGCGGCCTCGCCGTCGGCGCCGCAAGCGTCCTTGCACCGGCCTACATAAGCGAGGTGGCGCCTGCTCATTACCGCGGCACGCTGGCGACGGTGCAGCAGATCGCAATCATCTGCGGCCTGTTCCTGGCATTCGTCAGCAATTACCTGCTGGCGGCGAATGCGGGCTCTTCGGTCGCCGAATTGTGGCTCGGCTTCGCGGCCTGGCGCTGGATGTTCTGGATGGAGCTGATACCTGCCACGATATTTTTCCTGGCTTTGTTCCTTATTCCCGAAAGCCCGCGATTTCTCGTCCTGCGGCAGCGTCAACGGTCAGCCTACGAGGTCCTGGCTCGACTGTTCGGCGAAAAGGTCGCGGAACGTAAGGTCCGCGATATCGACGCATCGCTTGCGAGCGACCACCATCGTCCGCGCTTTTCCGATCTGATCGACCGCAAGCGTGGCGGCGTTCGTAATATCGTCTGGGTCGGTATCGGCCTCGCGACCTTGCAGCAACTCGTCGGCATCAACGTCGTCTTTTACTACGGCGCCGTGCTCTGGCAGTCGGTCGGTTTCACGGAGGCCGATGCGCTACTCATCAATGTATTGAGCGGCGGTCTCAGTATCGCGGCGGTCATGACAACCGTCATTTTTATCGATCGCATCGGCCGCAGGCCATTGCTGCTGATCGGGTCCGTCGGCATGTCCGTCACCCTGGCGATCATGGTTTTCGTGTTTCTCAACGCTGAAACCGGCACTGGTGGTGATCTGTTCCTGCCGCAACCGTACGGCGTGATCGCACTAATTGCTGCCAATGCCTATGTCATGTTCTTCAATTCTTCCTGGGGCCCGGTCATGTGGGTGATGCTGGGTGAGATGTTCCCGAACCAGATTCGCGGTACGGGCCTTGCTATCAGCGGGCTGGCACAGTGGGGAGCCAATTTCGGCATCACGATGACCTTTCCGGTCATGCTCGGCAGTATCGGACTCGCCGGGACGTACGGCTTCTATACGATTGCCGCGGTCTTTTCTATCTACTTTGTCGTGCGCATGGTGCACGAAACGAAGGGCATCGAACTCGAGGACATGCTCGGCTGAGTGTCACGAAGCGATTTCCACGACGGTGCGTCCCGTGACCTTCCCGTCGATGTAATCCTGGAATGCACCCGGTAATTCGTCGAAGCTTATGCGGCGGCTGCCGATGACATCGAGATGCCTCGGCTTCAGGTCATCACCGATGCGCTCCCAGACGCGCAGTCGAAGCTCCCGCGGCGTGTCCACCGAGTTGATGCCCAGCAGGCACACGGCCCGCAGGATGAACGGCAGGACCGTGGTATGCAGTTCGTGGCTCGCGGCCAGCCCGATGCTCGCGATATTGCCGCCGTATTTCATCGTGCGCGTGAGCCACGTAAGGTAATCGCCGCCGAGATTGTCGATCGCGCCGGCAAATTGCGCTTTCTCGAGCGGCCGTTTGCCGAGATCGATATCGTCGCGAATCAGTATCTCCCCGGCACCGATGCTTTTCAGGTAGTCGGCTTGCTCCGCCTTGCCGGTAACGGCGACGACCTCGTAACCACGCCCTTCGAGCATGTCGACTGCAATACTGCCGACACCGCCGGTCGCACCCGTCACGACGACGGGGCCGTCGGCCGGCGCCTGGTTGTTCTGTTCCATGCGGTGGATGGCGAGCGCCGCCGTGTAGCCTGCCGTGCCAATCTGCATCGCCTCCACGGCTGTCATTCCCGCCGGAATCGGCACGACCGAGTCGCCGCTGACCCTCGCGTACTCGGCATAGCCGCCGTCGCATGTCTCACTGAGCCCGCAGCCGTTGATCAGCACCGGATCGCCCTCCGCGTAGCGATCGTCCCCGGAGCTGACCACCGTGCCCGCGAGATCGATGCCGCCAACCAGCGGGAACTTGCGCAGTATCCTGCCTTTGCCGGTCGCTGCCAGCGCGTCCTTGTAATTGATCGTCGAGTGGCTGACCTTGATGACGACATCCCCTGCAGACAGATCGTCGATACAGAGCTCGGCAAATCCGGCCACTATTTCGTCGTCCCGCTGGTCTATCCGGTAAGCACGAAAGTTTTCCACGCCCGCTCCTCGAGGAATTCCACTGAAAATGAAGTTACGCAATTCCGCGTCTTTTTCGCTGGCCATGCTAGCATCCGCCCAATCTTGGGCCCAGAAGAGGAAATGACGTGAATCGTTGGCTGGTAGTCTTGCTCGTATTGCTTGCGGTAGTCGTCCTGATATCGCCCGGCATCATCGGCCGCATGGCCGAAAAGAATCTAGAGGAGAACATCGAGTGGGCCGAGTCGGAGGCCGGCAACATCGAGTTCAAGACGGAGAGCTTCGACCGCGGCTGGTTCACGTCCGAAGGCCGCCATCGTGTCATGCTGAGCGGCGCCTCGTTCCAGGCCTTCGCGGAAGCCTATCGGGAAGATACCGGCTACGACGAGTTGCCGTCCCTGATCATCGATACCCGGCTCGATCACGGTCTGCTGCCGATCGCCTCGCTCGGCAGGGAGGAGGGAACGCTGACGCCCGGCCTCGCCAGCACCGTGTCCATCTTTCACCTCGATCCCGGCAACGGCGAGCTGGTGCCTTTACCTGGTGCGCTTTACAGCCAGGTCGCTTTGGACGGCACGAGCGATTCCCGTTACCTGCTCGAAGCCGGGGAACAGGAAGTCAACGGCGGCCGCGCGGAATGGCAGGGTGCGGACATCTCGATGCAGACGGACTGGCGAAGCGGCGCAGTGAAGGCCGACGGGCGAATCGAACCATTCACCTTACACGGTGAAACAGAGACGGCTCATTTCGGCGCCATTACCGTCGCGGCCGACCAGGTCCGCAGTGACTATGGCTTCAACATCGGCACGGCCGCGTTCGGCCTGGAGTCGATATCTGTCGAGAGCGGCGGTCCTGCCGTATCCATAGGCAACATGTCTTTGGCCGGCGATGCAATCATTACCGACGAACGGTTGAACATCGGCACCCAGATAATGATCGATGCAATCGCCGTTCCCGGCGTGGGCAGCTTCGACTTCGCCATGGACTTGGGCTTGAACCGCCTCGAGCCGACAGCCATCGCGGTCATCGCCGACGCGTTCAAGGAAGTGCAGGGCTCTGCAGATCCCGAGGCAGCGATGCTCGAGGTATTGTCGAACACCGAAAACGAAATACAGAAAATCATTACGGCCGGTGCCGAGATTCGTATCGATCAACTCGACGTGACATTGCCGCAGGGCAAGGTGTCGACCAAACTGACTGTCGACATCCCCGAGGGTGACGCGAGTGCGGATTTTTCATGGGGCAACGTGTTGCTCGCCATGACCGCAAACGCCGACGTCCGCATGCCAGCGACATTTTTCGAGTATATGCAGCTCATGAACCCGCAGGCGGGCTCCCTGGTAACGATGGGCCTGTTGCAGAGAGATGGCGATGATTACGTCATGATCGCCGAGTACGCGCAGGGATTGCTGAACGTCAACGGCGCACCGATGCCGATCCCGATGCCGGGTATGTAGCGAACAGGCGATATTTCCTGCGCTGTCGATTTCCGAAGCCGCAATTCGTATAACCGTTTCACGTCAGATATGGAATAGCGTTCACTGAGTCGCAGCTGAGACTTTTCGCTAACTCGTGCGTTTGAGTGGCTGCTAATAGCTCAGGTCGAGTTCGCTCGACCGGTGGCAGGCAACGCTGCTGCCGCCGCTGGACTCGAGTGACGGTACCTCGCTGCTGCAACGTGCGACGGCATGCTGGCATCGCGGGTGGAAGGGGCAGCCGGCAGGCGGGTTCAGGATGGAGGAGACCTCGCCCGAGATCGGGATATCTTCGGGCTCTGTATTCGGATCCGCCACCGGTACCGAACTGAGGAGTGCCTTCGTATACGGGTGCTTCGGCCGTTTGAACAAATCCTCGTTTGTAGCCAGCTCGCACACTCTACCCAGGTACATGACCAGCACGCGGTGGCTGATCTGCCGCACGACAGACAGGTCGTGCGTAATGAATATGAGTGACAGGCCGGAATCCGCTTGTTCCGATTGCAGCAGGTGCAGAATGTCGCTTTGCATGGTGCCGTCGAGTGCCGCGACGGCTTCGTCGCAAACCAGCACTTTCGGTTTGATCACCAGGGCTCGCGCAATCGCGACCCTTTGTGCCTGGCCGCCGGACAATTCGTGCGGGAAACGCTCGCGCAAATCCGTACCGAGCCCGACGAACTGCAGCATGTCGTTCACCATGCGTTCGCGCTCGGCCTTTTTCTTTTTCGGCTCATGAATCCTTATTGGTTCGGCAACGATCTCGGCGACACGCATGGCCGGGTTCAGTGAATTCGCGGGATCCTGGAAAACCATCTGCAACTGGCGGCGAATCGAATTCGGTCGATAGTACACACGCTCCGCCAGCTCCTTGCCGTCGAACCTGACCGTACCATCACGCAAGCGAATGAGGCCGAGGACCGCCCGTGCGAGGCTCGTCTTGCCGGAACCGGACTCGCCGACGATGGAAACCGTTTCCCCGGGGGCAATGTCGAGGCTTAAGCCGCGCACGGCATGTAATTGCCCCTGTCCGTCTGCACCGTCCTCGCGGAAGCTGACCGACGCATTGTCGATCTCGACCACTGGCGACGCAGCACCCGACAAAGCGTTAATTCTCGCGGTCACGTCGAGGCGGGGCGAGGCAGCAATCAGTCTTGCCGTGCATTCGTGTGACGGTGACGCGAAGATGTCTTTCGTCGTTCCGCCCTCGAGCAGCTGGCCATCGTCCATCACGAGGATCCGATCGCAATTGCCGGCGACGACGCCGAGGTCGTGCGTGATCAACAACATTGTCGTGTTCGATTGCGCACGCAGTTCGCGCAACAGGCTCAAAATCTGCGCCTGCACCGTGACATCGAGTGCCGTGGTCGGCTCGTCGGCGATGAGCAGGTCCGGTTCGCCGATCAGGGCGGCGCCGATCATGACGCGCTGGCGCATGCCGCCGGAGAGCTGGTGAGGAAAGACTCGGTATTGCCGCTCGGCGTCGGGTAAACCGACTTTTTTCAGCATGTCGAGCGTGCGTTCTTTCGCTTCGCCTTTGTCGCAGATCCTGTGTTCGAGAAGGATGCGCCGCAGCTGGTCACCGATCCTGACGTAGGGGTTCAGCGCCGTCATCGGGTCCTGGAACACCATCGCGATGCGACGGGCGCGATAACGATTCAGGACTTCGGGATCGGTGCCAAGGAACTCCTGGCCGGCGAAGCGGATGCTGCCCTCGGTTAACGCGTTAGCCGGCAGCAAGCCCATGACTGCCATCGCCGTCTGGGTCTTGCCGGATCCCGACTCACCGACAATGCCGAGTGACTCGCCCGCCTCGATCGAGAAACTCAGATCTTTGACGACCGGTCTCTGGTTGTCCGAGTAACGAATGCTCAGTTTTTTGACGTCGAGCAGGCTCATCAGGTTTTCTTTTTCGGATCGACGGCGTCTCTCAGGCCATCGCCGAGAAAATTGAAACAAAAAAGGAGCAATGCCAGGACTAGAGCGGGTATCACGAGCAACCACGGCGCTCGCTCCATCGTGCCGACACCACCGTTGACGAGCGCGCCGAGGGAGGTTTGCGGTTCCTGAACGCCGAGGCCAAGAAAACTCAGGAAGGATTCAACGAGGATCGCCTGCGGAATCGTCAAGGTCATGTACACGACGACGACGCCGAAGAGATTCGGCGTGATGTGGCGGAAGATGACGCCACGAGTCGATACGCCGATAAGGCGTGCGGCATCGACGAACTCCCTGCGCTTGAGACTCAATGTCTGGCCACGCACGATGCGCGCCATGTCGAGCCAGTTGATGGCGCCGATGGCGACGAAAATGAGCAGGAAGTTGCGTTCGAAGACAACCATTAACAGGATGACGAAGAAGATGAACGGCAGTGCGTACAGCGCATCGACCAAGCGCATCATGATTGCGTCGATGTTGCCGCCGATGTAGCCGGCGATGGCGCCATAAGCGACGCCGATGCCGAGGCTGACCACGCTCGCGATGATGGCGACGAACAACGTGACCTTGACACCGAGCATGGTGCGAACGAACAGGTCCCTGCCGAGATCGTCGGTGCCGAACAAATGCCAGTCGGTGAACGACGGCGCGAGGAAACGATGTTCGAAGTCCGTGCTCGCGTAATGATGCGGGCTGAGCCAGGGACCGATCAGCGCAAGCATCGCGACGAGCAGCAGGATACTCAGGCACACGACGATGGTGCGATTCTCGCGGCTCCTTTTAACGATCGGTTTGATGGCCGCGAGGTAGCTCATCGGTTGCGAATCCTCGGGTCCAGGACGCCATACAGTAGATCGACAATCAGATTGAGCAGAATGACGAGCGTCGCATAGAAAATGACGATGCCCATGACGAGCGTGTAATCGCGATTCAGGGCACCGCGAATGAAGAACTGTCCTACGCCCGGGACGCCGAACACTTCCTCGATGACCACGGAGCCGGTCAGAATGCCGGCGATTGCCGGACCCAGGTAGGAAAGCAGCGGCAACATCGCCGGCTTCAGCGCGTGATAGCGAATGATCGAGCGGGTCCCCAGGCCCTGGGCCCTGGCCGTGCGCACATAATCGCTCGACAACACGTCGATCATGCTTGCCCGCGTCAGCCTGGCGATATACGCGATCTGCGGCAGCGCCAATGCCAGTACCGGCAGGATAAGGCGCGATACCGCGCCGCCGCCGGTCCAGCTTGCCGGCAGCCAGTCGAGATACACGGCGAATATCAGCACCATCAGCGGAGCGACCACGAACACCGGCACCGAGATGCCCGTCATCGCGATGCCGGTTACCAAGCGGTCCACGAGGGAGTTCTTGCGAAGCGCGGCCGTCAGGCCTGCGGCGATGCCCGCCACGAGCGCGAGCGCCATCGCCAGCATGCCGAGTTGCACGGTGACGGGCAACGCGCCGCCGATCAGTTCGGAGACACTGTAATCGCGATAGCGATAGGACGGACCGAGGTCGCCACGGAGCAACCCGGAAACATAACGAACGAACTGTTGCGGCAAGGATTCGTCGAGATGATAGGCGCGAGCGATATTCGCCTCGATTTCCGGAGGCAGCACACGATCGTTATCAAAGGGTCCACCGGGTGCCGCATGCACCATGAGGAAAGCGATGGCAATGACCAACAGCAGGGTCGGTATTGCTCCGAAGATACGCAGTAACGCGTAACGCAGCACAGTAATCAGTCGCTATCAGAGAGACTCAGGTGCTGACTGTAATGGTAATTCAGCACGTTGTCTCCCCAGCCCTGGACTCGCGGACTCACCATGTTCTTGTTGACGTAAAAGTAAAGTGGTATCACCGGGTGATCGGACAAAAGCAGTTTTTCTGCTTCCTCGAGATACACCTGGCGAAGCGCAGGATCCGTCTGGTTGGCGGCCTTATCCATGAGCTCGTCATATTCCGGGTTGCTGTACCCGGTCAGGTTGGATGGATTATCGCTTTCCATGACGCTCAGGAAAGTGTGTGCATCGTTATAGTCGCCGGTCCAACTTGAACGAAAGACTTGCGTGACCCGCTGCATGCGAATGTTTTCTAGCAACACCTGGTATTCTTCGTTGACAGGTGTCGCCTCGAAGCCGAGTACATCGCGCCACATGGATTGCACGGCCAGCACGATGCGCCGGTGTGCCTCTGCCGTGTTGTAGCGAATTTCGATCCGCAGCGGATTATCCTCACTGTAACCGGCCTCGCGATAGAGTTCGCGTGCCTTGGCGTGCCGTTCCTCTCTCGTCATATCCGCATACAGAAACTCGCGGGGTTCGTAGTTGCTTGTGCCCGGCGGGACCCAGCCATAGGCCGGGGTTTCTCCCCTTCCCGTTACACTCTCGGCGATGGTTTCGCGATCGATTGCCATCGACAGCGCCTGGCGCAACTTCGGATTGTCCTTGAAAGGTGACCTGGTCAGGTTGAAACCGTAGTAATAGACCGCAAGATAAGGCGACACCCTGAGCTCGTCCGGGCGCTGCTCTTGCATGCGCTCGAACGATTCCGACGGCACGTTCGCGGTGATATCGAGTTCTCCTGCACGGTAACGATTCAGTTCGACGGTATCTTCCGGCGTGATGTGGTAACGCACACGGTCGATCGCCGTCTCTGCATTCAGCCGGTAGTGTTCATTGCGAACGATGTCGATATACGAGCCAACTTCCCAGCGTTCCAGTTTGTAGGCGCCGTTCGATACCAGATTGCCGGGCCGCGCGTGGGCATCTCCATGCAATTCGACCGAGGGTCGATGCAGCGGAAATGTGCTCGGGTGTGTGAGCAGTGCGAGAAAATACGGTACCGGGTATTCGAGCGTCATGCGCAGTTGCAGCTCGTCGATCGCTTCCACACCGAGTTCGTCGACCGGTTTCTCGCCGGCAATAATTTCGCTCGCGTTGACGACGGCGCCGAGGGACTGTTCCGCGTAAAACGCCGCGGTCTGCGGATCGACAAGGCGGCGGAAGGCAAAGACGAAGTCTTCCGCTGTAACACGGTCGCCGTTCGACCATCTTCCCTCGGGTTGCAACCAGAACGTGTACTGCAAGCCGTCTTCCGACAACTCGTAGCGTTCGGCAGCGGCCAGGACGAGTTCGCCGTCTGCCGTGTAAGCCGTCAGCCCCTCGCCGAGGTCGCGCTGCACGTCGCCGGCCTGGTTGGTCCGCGCCTTGTGAACGTCGAGCGATTCCGGCTCGGCGCCGAGACCGCGATGGAGCACGCTCTCCCTTGCTGGATCATCGGCGCCCCCGCATGCGGAGACGAGCACCGCGATGCATGCCAGGACTGACAGGCGTTGCCTGGCGGGCCCTTTAAAAAGAGAAAACCCCGGGTTCATCGGCGGAATGGACGCTTCCTGAAGCCAGAAGAGGCGATCAGCATACCGCAACGGGCTGCCGAAACTGTCTACCGGTTCAACTTTTGGCCGTGCCGCGGTTCAGGCAGATTTTTGCAGCTTGCGCTTTTTCAGATGGATGAGCAGAAGCGAGACGGTCGACGGCGTGACGCCCTCGAGCCGTGACGCATGGCCGAGCGTCAGTGGTCGGGCACGCTCGAGCCGCTGTCGCGCCTCGGTCGACAGGCCGGTGACACTTGCATAGTCGATGTCTTCGGGAAGCAGCAAAGCCTCCTGCCGCGCGTGTTTGTCGATCTCGCGTTGCTGTCGCTCGATGTAGCCCGCGTATCGAGACTGTACCTCGAGTTGCTGTGCGACCTGCGCGGCTTGTTCGGCGGACATCTGTCCATCGAAAGCGCCGCCGCCGACTGTCGACAAGGCGGTGACATCCGCATAACTGATCTCCGGTCGGCGTAACAGGTCGAGCGCGCGGCAATCTCGTTGCAGCGTGTGGAGGATCTTGCCGTCGTCGCCGTTCAAGGTTTCCGGACGCACGGTGATGCCCTGCAGCCGCTCCCGTTCATTGCTGACCGCATCGCGTTTCACGTTGAACGCCTGCCAGCGCGCGTCATTTACAACACCGAGTTCGCGGCCCACGGGCGTCAGGCGCAGATCCGCGTTGTCTTCGCGAAGCAGAAGACGATATTCGGCGCGACTCGTGAACATGCGATAGGGTTCGCTTACGCCGCGCGTGATCAGGTCGTCGACGAGCACGCCGAGATATGCTTCGCTGCGCGCCGGATACCACTCATCCCGATCGAGCGCCTGCCGGGCGGCGTTGATGCCCGCGAGTATTCCCTGCGCGCCGGCTTCCTCGTAACCGGTCGTGCCGTTGATCTGGCCGGCGAAATAGAGGCCCGGAACGAATCGGGTCTCGAGCGTGGGCTGCAGATCGCGCGGATCGAAGTAGTCGTACTCGATCGCGTAACCCGGCTGGGTAATCGTCGCGTTCTCGAAGCCCCTGATCGTGCGCACAAAACGAAGTTGCGTCTCATAGGGCAGGCTGGTCGAGATGCCGTTGGGATACACCTCGTCGGTATCCAACCCTTCGGGCTCGACGAAAATCTGGTGCGAATCCTTGTCTGCAAAGCGCACGATCTTGTCTTCGATCGACGGGCAGTAGCGCGGCCCGACACCTTCGATGGCGCCCGAAAACATCGGCGACTGGTGCAGCGACGCGCGGATGATGGCGTGCGTCTCTTCGGTCGTCCCTGTTATGTGACAACTGACTTGCTGCGGATGGTCGCTCTGCCTGCCGAGGAATGAAAACACGGGCAGTGGATCGTCGCCCGGCTGCTCGCGCATCACGTCGTAGTTCAGCGTTTTTCCGTCTATGCGCGGCGGTGTGCCGGTCTTCAGTCGCGCGACACGAAACGGCATTTCACGCAGGCGCTGCGCGAGCTTGATCGATGGCGGATCCCCCCTGCGGCCGCCGGCCTGTTCGGTGTTGCCGACGAGAATGCGGCCACCCAGGAAAGTGCCTACCGTCAGCACTACCGTCGTCGCGAGGAACTGTTCGCCCTCACCGGTCGCGACGCCGCGGACGCGCCCGTTGTCGACGATCAAGTCATCGACCGACGCCTCGAAGATCCGGAGGTTCAATTGTGATTGCAGGATGTCCTGGATGGCGCGGCGGTAGAGTTGCCGGTCCGCCTGGGCGCGCGTCGCGCGCACGGCCGGCCCCTTGCTCGCATTCAGAATGCGGAACTGGATGCCGGCACGGTCGATGGCTTCGGCCATCGCGCCGCCCAGCGCATCGATTTCTTTCGCCAGGTGGCCCTTGCCGATACCGCCTATCGCCGGATTGCAGCTCATCTGCCCGAGCGTGGCCGCTTTTTGCGTGACCAGCAGCGTGCGGGCACCGGCGCGCGCGGCAGCGAGAGACGCTTCCGTGCCGGCGTGGCCGCCGCCGACGACGATGACATCGAATTTCGTGTCCGTGGGCATCACTCGAATATTGGTCAGGAATCCGGGGCGGCTATTCTAATCGCGCCTCGCGACCCTTGCCATAACGCTTTACACGGAATCAGCATATGCGGAATATAGCGACGCCGTCCAAACCGGAACCCACATTGAGATATTCAGCGTTACTCGCAGCCGCACTGCTCGCGGCATTGCCGGCAGCTGCCCCCCGTGCAGAAGCAGCCCCGGCGCTCGAGCTCGAAGACTGCCGGATCCGCGCCGGTCGCGGCTTTCCGGGGATCAAAGCCCGCTGCGGCACGCTCGAACGTCATGAAGATCCCGACGATCCGGGCTCGGAGATCCTCGAGCTGTTCATCGCCGTCGTGCCCGCCCTGACGCTCGAGCCCGAGCCTGACCCCTTCGTGCCCATTGCCGGGGGGCCCGGACAGGCCTCGACGGAATTCTATGCCGCCTACAGCCCGGCGTTCGAGATGCTGCGCAGAAATCGCGACATAGTGCTTTTGGACCAGCGCGGCACCGGTCAGTCGGCGCCTATGGAGTGCGAAACTGATGATGAGACCATCGTCGGCCAGTTCTCGCGCGAGGAAACGATCGCCGAGACCGAGGAGTGTCTCGACGAGCTACCCTATGATCCGCGATTTTTCACGACCAGCGTGGCCGTGCGTGATCTCGAAGCGTTGCGTGAGGCGCTCGGTTACCCGCAATTCAACCTGTACGGTGCTTCCTACGGCACGCGTGTCGCACAGCACTTCATGCGTCGCTATCCGGAGTCGACGCGGACCGTGATCCTCGACGGGGTGGTCCCGCCACAGATGGCTCTCGGCCCCGCTATCGCTATCGAGGCCCAGAATGCGCTCGAAGCGATTTTCGATCGCTGCGCCGAAAGCGACGATTGCGCACTCGCGTTTCCGGACATCCGCGAAGATTTCGATAAGCTGCGCGACACATTGAGCGAAGAGCCGGTCGCGGTCACCTTACCGAACCCATTGGATGGCACTCCACAAGAACTGAGTTTTGGCCGTCACGAGATGGCGGCGGCGATCCGTTTGCTCAGCTATCAGCCGAACTCCGTCGCCGTCATGCCGATGCTCATCAACGAAGCGATACAGGACAATTTCACGCCGCTCGCCGCACAATTCCTGATGATCAGAGACAGCATGTCCGACGCGCTCAGTATCGGCATGCACAATGCTATCGTCTGCACCGAAGATGCGCCCTATTTTGCCGGTGAGAATGTCGCGCGCGACGAACTCGATGCGACGTATATCGGCCCGTTGCAGCTCGACGCCCTCGAGGCGATCTGCTCCGTGTGGCCTGCGGGCGTGCTCGATGAGCAATTCAAGGTTCCGGTCGCAAGCGACGTGCCGGTGTTGCTGCTCTCCGGGGAAGCCGACCCGATCACGCCGCCGCGCTATGCCGAACTCGCCGCGGTCGACTTTGCCAATGCGCGCCTGTTGACGGGTAAGAAACAGGGCCACGGCCAGGCGCCGCGCGGCTGCGTGCCGAGGATCATGGCGGATTTTGTCGTGGCGGCGGACGCGAGCAGTCTCGAGGTGGCTTGCCTCGAGCGCCTGCACGCGATGCCGTTCTTCCTCGACTTCTCGGGGCCCGCCGAATGATCCGCGTCGACGACCTGCACAAGTCTTTCGGCGAGGTAAAGGCAGTGCGCGGCGTCAGCTTCGACGCCGAAGACGGTCGCGTTACCGGACTTTTAGGCCCGAACGGCGCCGGCAAATCGACGACCTTGCGCGTCCTCTATACGGTGCTGAAACCGGATTCCGGCACGGCCACGATCGACGGCGTCGATGTCGTCGAGGACGAACTCGGCGCTCGCGGCCGCATCGGCACGCTGCCACACGGCCCGGGTTTGTATCCCCACCTGACCGCCCGCGAGAACATCCGGTACTACGCGAAGCTCTACGGCATGTCCCCTGACATGATCGACGAGCGCGTGCAGAAGGTGATCGATCAGCTCAACATCAACGACTTCGCCGACCGGCGCACGAAGGGATTCTCACAAGGACAGCGCACCAAGGTGTCACTGGCGCGCTCGCTCGTGCACGAACCGCAGAACATCATCCTCGACGAGCCGAGCAACGGCCTCGACGTGATGTCGACGCGGGCACTTCGTGAGCTGATTCGCGAGCTCAGGGCCATCGGCAAGTGCGTGCTGTTCTCCAGTCACGTCATGCAGGAAGTGGCGGCGCTCTGTGACGAAATCGTCATCATCTCCGAAGGCCTGGTCGCCTTGCATGACAGCCCTGACGGCATTCGCAATGCCACCGGCTGCGATGATCTGGAAGAGGCCTTCGTCACCGCAATACAGCTCGTGGAGCCGGCCGAATGAAAACCGTTCGCACTGTGTTTGGCAAAGAGGTCGTCGATAATTTTCGTGACCGGCGGACGCTTTTGAGCGCATTGATCATGGGGCCGCTCTTCGGCCCGATCCTGTTCGCGTTCGTCATCAATCTCGCCGTCGAAAGGTCGCTGACCACCGAAGAGGAGGCGCTGGACCTGCCGGTCATCGGCGCGGGGCACGCGCCGAACCTGGTCGCCTATCTCAAGAGCGAAAACATCAACATTATCGACGGGCCGGAGACTCGCGAGGAAGCGATCGAGGCGGTAACCAACGGCAAGCGCGATGTCGTCATCGTCATCCCGGAGACTTTCGGCGAGGACCTGGCCGAAATGGTGCCGGCGACTGTCGAGCTGATTACCGACCAGGCAAACAACCAGGCGGAAAAGGAGGCCCGGCGCGCACGGCGCGCTTTGCAGGCGTATAACCGCGAGCTCGCTGCTTTGAGGCTGACGATTCGCGGTGTCAGCCCGATGGTCATGCGGCCGCTCAATATCGACGAGGTCGATGTTTCGACGCCGAGCGGCCGCTCCGCGATGCTCCTGGGCATGCTGAGCTACTTTTTCATATTCGCGCTCTTGACCGGCGGCATGAACCTGGCGATCGATGCCACTGCCGGCGAAAGGGAGCGCGGCTCGCTCGAACCGCTCCTTTGTTTGCCGGTCAAGCGCGACCACCTCATATTCGGCAAGATTTTCGCGACCTGCCTGTTCATGGGCATATCCTTGAGCCTGAGCCTTACCTGTTTCTACTTCGCACTGAAGTTCATGCCGTTCGTTGAACTCGGCATGACGCCGAATTTCAGCCCGCCGGTTGTCGCCATGGCGTTCCTGTTGCTGTTGCCGTTCGCACTCGTCGGCGCATCTCTGATGACCCTGGTAGCGTCGTTCACCAAGAGCTTCAAGGAAGCGCAGACCTGGGTAAGCGTCGTATTACTCGCGCCGACGCTGCCGATACTCATCGTGTCGATACTGATGGTGCGCCCGAGCACGGCTTTGATGTTCATACCGAGCCTGAGCCAGCACCTGCTGCTCG
>JABAOE010000809.1_pt3 | contig 24187 bp, 19 predicted proteins | sample 7062141 | NCBI WGS metagenome assembly JABAOE01 (sample SAMN14538627, study PRJNA623070) | marine sediment metagenome | biome: marine biome [ENVO:00000428]; feature: marine pelagic biome [ENVO:01000023]; material: deep marine sediment [ENVO:00002113] | place: India: Gulf of Khambhat ... | reverse complement strand
TTGCTCTATATGACCCCGGGGGCGTGCCCCGCACAAAGCGCTTCCCTCACCCCTTAGAGCTCCGAATTTCCTTGGCCTGCCGGTAAGATTTCCGGCAGGCCGAATTTCGGCCTATCAGTTCTCCGCCCGTCCAAAATTGTTCGTTCCAAAACGGCCATCAATTCACGGTTCCCCTACCAAAGAAGAGACTGCCTGCCTGTGATTCTGCTAGGTCACTATGGTAATCAAGACCTAGCGTCGGCGCCGGCTTATCGGCACATGTTCCTCGCCTGAATCAACGGGAGCACATGTCCCCTCACGAAGGGGACTCACGGTACTACCCAGACTTCGGGGACTAGGCTTACCCAGAAACATCGGGAATCGCGTCATGCCGCAGAGTGAGCCTGTTGCCATCCTTCTCATCAACGAGGAGGCTGAGGAAATTAAGCTTGTTACACTCAGTCTTCGCGGTTTTTTCCCCGGCTGTCGTGTCGAAGTTGCCTACTCGCTCGATGAAGCGCTCCAGTGGGCGCCTCGTGCTTCGTGGCATCTCATCCTCCTTGATGAGCGACTGATCGAACCTGGCGTCACACCTGCGCTTTCGGAACTGAAACGGCTGGCGCCTCCTGCCACGCTTGTGCTGCAAACTGACCGCAGCGATCCCACCGCTGCCTTAGACACTCTGCAAGCCGGAGCAGATTTCCTACTCTTCAAAAAATCTCCTGCCTTTCTCACCGAACTAGTGCTCTATGCAAGAGACGCTCTTGAGAAACAAGCCCTGCGAGGCTCGCTCGACCGGATTAAGGAGCATCACAGCCGTCTCATCGAAGTATTGCATGATGTGTGGTACGAACTTGATGCGGAAGGGCGATTCGTCTCATTAAGTTCACATATCAGCACCTTGCTGGGCTACTCACCGGAAGAATTGGTGGGCGCCCATTACTCCACAGTGCTTCCAACGGATCAAATCGACCGCGCGCGTCATCGTTTTGATGATCGCCGCGCCGGATCGCGAGCCGCTTGGCAGATTGAACTCGAACTAGTTCCAAAAGCGCAGTCCGACCAACCGGCAACTGCCCGCATCACGGCTGCGATCAGCGCCAGGGGGCTCTACGATCTGCGCCAGAGCTATCTCGGAACAGTGGGTCTCATTCATAACGTCTCACACCAGCGAGCTCAGGAAGCCACCATCCACCGGCTCGAGCACCAACTTCGGGAAACCGATCAGTTAGTCACTACGGTACGGCGTTTCTCAACCCTATCCAAAAACCTTCAAGGTGCCCTCGCGGCAGCCTTGGCACAAACGCAACAATTGCTCAAAGACATCCGCGGAGTCCGGCTTGTCGAGCAGGTAGACTCCCTCATGCTTCACACTGCGGAGGCAGTTCGCCTGGGAGAAGAAATCTCTGACGCTATGAACCAAAACGCGGTTCAAGAGAACACCATCAACGACATCATTGATGCCGTTTTTGATGCAGCGCCACCTCTACTTCTGAATACCTACGGAATCGAGCGCGCGTACGCGTCTAATCTTCCGTCGTTTACGAAAAGTCGTGACGCACTGATCCGGATTCTTCGCGTATTGCTTCTCCACGCTCTGCGCTATGTGGCCACCACGGGCAGCCGCCATCGACTTCGGATCAGCACAGCCGCTATCAACACAGCCGGGAATAGGATTGAACCTGGACCGACGCTCTTCCCCCCAATGATTCCCTCTGACGTCGAGATCCATATCGAGGAAACCAACATGGTCGCCCAGGAGGAGACACCTCTACCAAGTGAGACCGTCGACCTCTTTGAAGCTTATGCATTGCTCACACAACTAGGTGGCCGTTTAGATTTTCTTGCTCCCGCCGGCGGTGCATTGTCTATCAAAATCTTGATCCCCCTAGGGCCCGTACCCGCATTACCGGTTCGAGACGAACCGGCGCCACCCTCCGTAATATCCACTCCTCCAATCCAAACATTGTCTCTATTGTCCGATCGCCGTCTAAACGACCGTCTCTCGGTCCATTACTCCGCATGCCTCACAATTGGCAACACGATGCGCAATGGAACCGTGACTACTCTTGGCTTGGGTGGCATGGATCTTGTGGTTAAAGGTCCCCTCCCTTCACTCTTACGGCAACCAGCCTATGTCATCCTAAACATGGGTGTCGGCATACTGGAACTACAAGCGATCGCACAAGATCGAGGAGAGACGCCTCGCTTGCCTGGCACCGAGCAATTAAACTCGCGCCTTGCGCTTTGTTTTATACCCCTCAGCGACATTGAACAGAACGTACTCTCCTCCATGATTAATGAAGCTAAGACGCGTACCCTCCCGTTGACCGTCGAGGCTCTGCTTTCCCTGCCAGACGATACAGCGGGTATCCGCGAGACCTTCATCCAGACAAAGCTGCGGGGCACAGACCATCGTGAGGCCATGCGAGTCCACGTCGCACAGACTGTTCACATCACTGTCCCATCGCTCAGCGCAGTTGCCCACCGCCCCCTGGGGCTGGTCATCAATTTCAGCCGCGGCGGGGCCTGTCTCCAAGTGAAAGATGCTCCAGGAAGCGAAGATGAAGTGATCTCCCTACAATTTTCTGCAACTGGTCCTATGGGGCAACCGAAAACGCATGAACCGCAGGTGCCAGAGGCTGAACTGTCTGGTCGTATCATCTGGATTGCTAAGGATCATGGAGTTCCCTCGCAATTGAAGCCAGGCCCTTCGAAACCGGGACATCGAATCGGCATCCGCTTTGTCCAGCAAACTCCGTTCGCAGAACGGGAAGTCAACCGTGTGGTGTCGCAGCACATCGGCCGTTCTATGGATTTGGAAGGCATCGTGGGTCGATCCACAATCGTCAGCGCCAGACGAGAATGCCGGAACGCACGGGATCAGGTCATTGTTGTCACCGACGATCATGCCCGTCACCAAATCTCTCCCAACACACCGATTGTGGTCATCGTCCCGGGTTTCGGACAAACCCAAACTGACTATTTGCCACTTGCGTTTTACTTGGCCGCCAATCGTTTCCGTGTACTCCGGTACGATCACACGAATCATGTGGGCCAGAGTAACGGCGATGTGTTGCAAACTACCCTGCGGAGCATGGAAACAGATCTCCAGAATGTTTTGGAATTCGTCCGCCTAACCTGGCCGACAGCTCCCCTAACCATCCTGGCCAACGATGTTGCCGCAAGGGTAGCGTTGAAGGTAATGGCGAAAAACCCGACTACAGACCAACTTCTCTTAGTGAATCCTGTGCTCGATATTGGAATTGCCCTGTCAACCACATACCAGCAAGATGTCATTGAAGGCCACAAACCTGGTCTTCGGAGAGGTGTTGCCAACTTATGGGGCCTGAATGTAAACCTCGACCAGTTCGTCGGCGACTTGATCGCCGGAGAATATGCTGATTTGTCTACGACGAAGGCCGACCTAGCCGCCTTGGTTGCGCCGCTCATCATCTTGACCACTCCCTGCACGAACCGAGGTGCCGGGTCTATGTTTGGGTCTCTTGGAAACTCCCTACGCGCATTGGGAACACCACCGGTTGTCGTGCCACTCGAAACTGATATTTCTGGCGAGTCCCTCTCCTATGGAGAGCGCCATATATCCTCACTTCAAAAACTCCTTCGACAAATTTCATCCTTTAAGGCCGGAGATCGTCCATCAAGCCAGATACACGAATCGACAGTACAAGACATACGCCGCCAGCAGCGACTCGAGAAGGAACGTATCCGCATTCGCCACCACGTCTCTCAGGCCGCGCGCGAGGCCCTCTGGGTGGCTCGTCTGGCCCAACTTCCCCAACTGGGAAACTTGCCTGATCACTGGACGCTGATGGCTGAGTTGTATCGCCGACTCCTCCCCCTTGAACCAGGCATGACGGTCCTCGATATCGGGTGCGGGGCAGGCGACTTTGCCCGCGTTTTATTGACAAATCAGGCCTATCGATTGGCTCATCAGCCTCGTTCGATAGGCCCCCCTCTCCACTACATTGGACTCAGCAGATCCGATGAAACTCTCAAGAAAGCGGAATTGCATGTCCAAACTTTCGTCCGTGAATTGGCCATTCCGCTTACAGCGATCGGTTCTCCCACTCAACTCGTCGAAACGAAATGGGTGAGGTTCGACTGGGATTCCCCGCTTCCCTTCAACGAACTGGCCATAGATCGCATTCTTTATAACCTTTCTCTCCCGTTTGCTCCTTCACCACTCCAGTGTCTCCGACACGCGTTCCGGGTCTTACACCCAGAGGGATTAATCGTCGTAACCTGCTTCCAACCGCATACCGACCTTTCGACACTCTTTCGTAGTCACGCACTCGCCACCGGCCAAGACGAATTCACCGCCCCAGTTCAGATTGTCCTTCACTACCTCGGCCGCTTGCGTGAAGCAATTCGTCACGGCCTCATCCATAGCTATGAAAGGAGTGACTTAGCACGCCTTCTCATCCACGCAGGTGCCCAGCCACCCCAGATCTTTCCCGTTCTCGAAGGTCATCTGCTCCTCGCAATTGCCCAGAAATCCAAAGCCACTGGCTGAAACACCCCCTGACGTGTATACTCTTTCTGCTGACGCCCCTATTCCGACTTCGAATTCAATGGCGCCGGCAGTTCGGTAATGACGTGAGGCAACCGCTCGCGAATCCCCAGTCTCTATGATGGACCGCACTTATTCACAGACAACGGCCACCCGTATGGGGACCGACTCGCTTCAGCACCTCACACAATTTGCCCAAGACTTGGGACACATCACAAACCCCTCTCTGATTGCCGAACGTATTCTGTCTGGACTGTGTGAAACCTCGGGGGCTCAGCAGGGATCCCTCTACCTCATCGAGCGTGAGCACCAACATTTTCGTCGCCTCGCCAGGCTGAGACCGACCCACATGGAAACAACACCTCCCACTCTCACCTTGGATCATCCTCTCGTCCAACAGTTAGCCAAGCACCAACACATTTTCGATGAATCTGCGAGCTCGCACGGCTCAGGACCACAACTTAAGGGTGATGGGGTGTTGCACATCGCGGATGGTCTTTCTAACTACGCAGCCGTCCCGCTGGTTAGTAAAGGCAGAATGGTCGCGTTCGTCTTGCTGCAATCCAGAACGCCATCCCAACGTTTTGAAATCGAATCCTTAGAACTCCTGTCTACAATGGCCCAAATCGCCGCAAACGCCTTAGATTCAACGTTAGTCAACGAAGATCTTCGTCAATCTCAGATCCTCATGCGCCGAAACGATCGGTTGCGTTCTCTTGAAATTATCGCCGGTGGGTTCGCGCACGAAATCCGAAATCCGCTGACCTCAATCAAAACATTTATCCAACTGGCCCCCGAACGTAAGGATGACACTGATTTCATCCGTGATTTCAGCCAAGTAGTGCTCGACGACGTGTATAGAATCGAGCGCCTGATCCAGGAGATTCTCGATTACGCCCGCTACATGGAACCTAAGCTGACGGAAGAAGATCTCAACGACATCGTAGCCTCGTGTTTGTATTTCATCGCGGTCAAGGCTGATAGCCGCGGGATTAAGATTGAAAAAGAGTTGGCGTCCGGGCTTCCTCGTGTCATGTTAGACCGGCAACAAGTAAAACAGGTTTTCTTGAACCTGCTCTTAAACGCAATGGATGCTATCGGCGAACAGAGCGGAACGTTAAGGATCCGAACTAATACGCTTATGAAGCCTGCTGGAGGGGCCTGGGTTCAGATCGAAATCGAGGATACTGGACACGGCATCTCAACCGCCAATCTCGAACACATATTCGATCCCTTCTTTACTACCAAATCCACCAGTGGAGAGACAGGAGGGACGGGTCTGGGCTTAACCATTGCCCATCAGATCATTCAAGAGCACCGTGGAGAGATTAAGGTTCGCAGTACCAAGGGGGTTGGAACAACCTTCTGCATCAATCTTCCTTCTCTCGCCTGACCGCCGAATAGGAGTACGGTGGATAGTTCAACTTCAAAGAAACGAATCCTCTTAATAGACGATGAAGCCCGCGTCCGCGCCTCCCTCAAAATGGTCCTGGAACCTTCTTATGACATTTTCCAGGCGGCAGATGGACAGGAAGGGCTTGACGTCTTTCGGAAGGAGGAACCCGACCTTGTCTTGCTTGATGTCATTCTCCCGGGAACCGATGGGTTAGCGGTCCTCCAATCCCTTCGTGCGGAAAGCAAGATTATCCCTGTCATCATGCTGACCGGCACGAAGTCCGTTAAAACCGCGGTTGACGCGATGAAGCTCGGAGCAGCAGATTACCTTTCGAAACCATTCGACGTCGATGAATTGCGCATCGTGGTCGATCGCGCCTTGAACACCTTGGAATTGGAACGTGAGGTCAAACAGCTGAGGACCCAAGTCGTCCAACGTTATGCCTTTCACAACTTGATCGGGAAAAGCCAGGGCATGCAGGAAATATACGCGAAAATCGAGCAGGTAGCAGACAGCCGCACGACTGTCCTGATTACAGGAGAAAGCGGAACGGGGAAAGAACTGGTAGCAAAGGCCTTGCACTACAACAGCTCACGGCGAGACCGACCATTTATCCCCTTGAACTGCGCGGCTCTCCCAGAAACGCTGATCGAAAGTGAATTATTCGGCCATGAAAAGGGTTCGTTCACGGATGCCACTGCGCGGCGTGTTGGGCAATTCGAACTGGCCAACACAGGCACGTTGTTTCTTGACGAAATTGGAGATTTGAGCGCAGTCACGCAAGCAAAACTCCTGCGAGTACTTCAGGAACGAGAATTTACAAGAATCGGAGGCCTTCAAGCCATCAAGGTCGACGTGCGTATCGTGGCCGCAACGAACAAGAACCTTGATGAGCTTGTGCGAAAGGGACAGTTCCGCGAGGATTTATACTATCGCATTAACGTGATCGCACTTTATCTTCCGCCACTTCGTGATCGTGGGGAGGATGTGGGGCTGCTCGCCAAACATTTTCTCGCCAAGCGCGTGGAAGAAGAGAAACGACCGCATGTTGAGTTTGGGAAAGACGCATTGGAACTACTCACTCGTTACTCATGGCCAGGCAACGTCCGCGAATTGGAGAATATAGTTGAACAAGCTTTCATCTGGTCGCAAAACTCTTCCCACATCACGCCAGACCACTTACCCGTTATCCTAAAAAGCGACTCCCGCCCTTCCTCGCTGCGAGATGATACACTAGCTGGGCGCATGTCGCTAGAGAAGGCAGTAATGGAGTTTGAACGAGAAATCATCCTTGATACCCTGAAGAAAACCAAATATGTGCAGACTCACGCCGCTAACCTACTCGGAATCAGCCGCCGCATGCTGAAGTATCGTATGGACTCCCTCGGCATTGGGCGTCAAGAGACCGCTCCCAGTCAAGAGCCGGAACCGGCAGTGCAGGAATAACACACATTGGCAATCAGGTGCGTGGTTTGCGCCATCCACCTATGCCTCCCGGGCCACAGCATACGTACTCTATCTTATGGACAACCTACATATAGGTACTCTACGTAGGTCATCCCCTTCATATCGCATCGCCCACGAAACCATTAAGAAAAGGAATGCGAATTGCTTGACAAAATACGTAGTTTGGCGTACCAGCAAATATTAAGTATGATCACGCCTCAAGAACGGGAGAAGACAAAACCGACCGTGCTCGTTGNNTGTTGACGACGAAGCCGGCCCGCGGGACGCACTGAAGGTCATTCTCCGTCCCTTCTTCAACATCCAATCGGCTGAAAATGCCCAGGCAGCCCTCCATCTACTCAACGAACAACCGATTGATCTAATCACCCTCGATCAAAAGCTTCCCGACCGTCAAGGGACGGATCTCCTGCAGGAGATCAAACACGACCATGCCGACATCGAGGTCATTATTATCACAGGATATGGAAGCCTGAAGTCAGCCATGGATGGTATTCGTTACGGTGCCGCCGGCTATCTGCTCAAGCCATTTAACGTGACAGAGCTTATTACCCTCATCAATCAGACGTTGGAGAAAAAGCAGCGGCTTGACTTTATCCGAACTTTTTTGCACACAGCTCCAGATCCCTGGGAATCGGAACAATCGTCCTCGCTGGCGTGGCAGACACTCAAGGCTGGTTATTACTCAATCGGCGATGGTGCCAAGGGCACCGCTGCACAGTCTTCGGAAACCCAGGATTTACTCCGCCTTCTGTCGGACGTTCTCGAAGCGAAAGACCGTCAGTTACTCAATCATTCAAGCCGAACAAGCTTTTTCGCCACTTTGCTGGCCAATCGGCTCGATTGTACGGTCTTGGAGCAAAAATCCTTGACCTTAGGAGCATTCCTTCATGATTTTGGGAAAGTCAGCCTGCCAGCGTACCGATTTTCCGAGGATCAGATCCTTCCCTCCGGTGAATCGGCTTCTTGCAAGGAACACCCTGAGAGAGGGGCAACCATAATCCGTCCGCTCGGGTTACCGGCTGAGATAGGCCAGATTATTTCGTATCATCATGAACGGTGGGATGGGGAAGGCTATCCTCACGGACTTCGGGGCGAGGGCATTCCCCTGGCCGCACGTATCGTCAGCATCGCCCAGGTTTTCGATCACTTGACAGCGGAAGTCCCTGGTCGCTCTCCCTTGCCAATTGACGAGGCAATCCGCCAAATTTCCGCTCAGTCGTGCAGCTATTTCGACCCCACTCTGGCTGATCTTTTCACCCGTGTAGTGACCGAATGTAAAGCCTCTCTCCCCACAATGGCCATTGCCGCAGCTACCAGCGGGGTTCCTGAACCGTAACGTCGCTTCTTATCTCCTTTCCTACTAGGTATCTATCGGTCTGTCTCAGCAATCAGTTCTGCCGCGGTTGCTCGCACCTTCTTAGTAACAGTTTCCCCACCGAGCATCCGTGCGATCTCACCTTCTCGCTCCATGCCAGTCAAGGAACGCACATGTGTCACTGTCCGAGTCTGCACCTGTGTTTTTTCTACATACAAGTGGTGCTCGGCTTGGGAGGCCACCTGTGGAAGATGCGTGACACATAATACTTGATGGAACTGCCCCAACGCTTTCAAACGCTTCCCAATTGCAGCTGCAACGGCCCCTCCCACACCGGTATCGATCTCATCGAAAATAAGCACCGGCACTCGATCTACATCTGCAAGGACAGACTTCAGTGCCAGCATAACTCGAGATAGTTCTCCTCCTGATGCGACGCGGGAAATTGGTTTAAGCGGCTCGCCCACGTTGGCTGAGAGTAACAACTCCGCACGGTCCGCTCCCTCGGCACCAAAGCTCTCGTCCCCGCTTTCGTTCGTAACTATCCGAATCAGGAACTGCGTCTGCCCCATTTTAAGCGCCTCGAGTTCTCGGCAGACGAGTTTCGTCATCCGTCTTGCTGCTTCCTCCCGTTTGCAAGAGAGCTCTTTTCCCAACTGAGCAACCTTCTGCTGCCCCTCACTGACCGAGCGGGTACACGCCTCAAGTTGCGCATCTGAACGTTGGATACAGTCAAGTTCTCCCCGCACCCGACGGTGTGTCTCCAAGATGGTTTCAATTGTTCCCCCATATTTCTTCTTCAGTTTCTGAAGCACCGCCAATCGATCTTCTGTCACAGCCAGCCGCTCAGGATCGCCATCTAATCGATCAGCGTAGCCGCGAAGCGAATCAGCCACCTCCTTCAAGAGCACTTTAGCATCAGCCACGAGCTGGCCAGCCTCTTGCATCTCCGGATCAATTTGAATGAGCTCCCCCAACGTTCGTTCCATCTGCGCTAGGGTCGGCAAAACGCCATGACCATCCGTGTAGATTCGTTCTTGAGTCTCCGACACCAGCTCGCTTAATCGCCGCAAGGAGGTCAACCGGCGGCGCTCGTTTGCCAGATCCTCTTCTTCACCGAGCTGAACTGCTGCCTCGTCTAGCTCCTGCCGTTGGAACAGCAAATAGTCCTCACGCTCTGCCGCCAATTGGATTTGCGTTGCAAGCCCGTCCCGCTCCTGACGGCGACGCATCCATTCGCGATAGGCCACATGGTACTGCTCACGTAATTCTTGAAGACGACCGAACGCATCCAACACATCAAGCTGAGTGTGAGGGGAAAGCAAGGACTGTTGGTCATGCTGACCGTGAATGTCGACGAGGGTGCCGCCGAATCCTTCCAAAACATGCGCCGGGCTTATCGCCCCATTAAGGTAAACTCGATTTCGCCCCGATCGGGCGATGACCCGACGAATGATGAGCTGGGTTTCCTGTGACCCTACAACTCCTTGAGCACGTAGCCGCTGAAGGAGCGGGTGGTCCGGTGACAATTCAAACGCTGCTTCGAGCTTGGCCTCGTCTTCGCCGAACCGAATCTGGTCACTCGAAGCTCGTCCGCCAATCAGGAGCATGAGGGCGTCGATCAGAATCGATTTACCTGCTCCGGTTTCCCCGGTAAGCACGGTAAACCCTGAGTCAATGCTCAGAGAAAGCTGATCAATAACAGCAAAGTTGGCGATGCGCAGCTCAATAAGCATGGCTGCGAGGGGGATTCTAGGCAGACCCTGCGTGCTGAACAAGAAGCGAGTCGATCACTTCCTTAAATTGACGCTTTGGCCGAGCTCCGACAAGCTTTTCAACTGGCTGACCATTCTTGAAGAAAAGAATCGTGGGAATACTCATCACTTGGTAGCGTCCCGCTACCTCCGGGTTCTCGTCGGTGTTGAGTTTCCTGACTTTGATTTTTCCAGCATACTCCTTGGCTAACTCCTCGACAATGGGAGCAACCATTTGGCAAGGACCGCACCAGACGGCCCAGAAATCGACCATGACCAATTCCGACGCTTTCATTACCTCGGTATCCCAGGTAGAATCTTCAACCTTCAATGCATCACCAGCCACGTTTGTTTCCTCCTTCGAGGTTGGAAAAACCTTGCACCAAGTCCGAAGGCATCGTACTCCACCCTCATTTTTCGTGTCAAATGCAGAAACTCCGATTATTTCCGACCTTCGCCATACAAATCCCCCGTCCGGTCCATGGACTCGAGGACGGCTCCCCGATTACTCCTATTACCACACAGAGCATATCAGGGCCGCAGAAAACTATTTCAGCGCCCCTATGGAAGACCGGCTGGATCGCCAACGGCTGAACCTCCAACGGCTGAACGGGCTTGTTGTCGAACGCCGTACGATCCGCCACGAGTGTACCACGGCACTCCTCGCTCACCCCACAGGAGCGGCGACAGGATCGATCGCATCACGGCCGTACCTATGTTTTCGGTCCAGCCGATCCCTGTAAGGCTCAACATAAAGTTGTACTGCTCGCGGTCGGGAAACCGTAAATAGTAGAAGCCCGCTGACCAACACTTGCAGGGATTCTGATACAGAGCCACAACATCTAATTCGGGACTCCTTCCATTCTTGACATCGTAGTAGCCCCTCGCTCCGACCGTCCACCCCCAGGGAGTGCGGAAGGCGCCACCCAAGGTGAGAAACAGGATTTCCGGCGTCGGGGCATACACTTCGTTAAACGACATCGGATTCCAGATATCCCCTCGCCGGACTCGATTGCCATCCCGGGAAAAGCGCTGGCCCACCTGAATGTACCAATTGGTGGCCTGCTGAATCCGGAAGTCGGTGTTAATTTGACTCACCCCACCTCGATAGGGATCGAAGAACGCGTCGACCGTGAGATACTGATTAATAGGGGGACGCTCGCCGGCTCGAAACGCCCCTCTGCCCCCAAATCCCGTTGCATCCAGTTGGGCCTGTGTGACTCTCGGTGTGGTATTGCCGATAACCGCCCGCAGCCAGACATCGGAAAATTTCTTGCCCTGAATCGCGACGGTAGCCGGTTGCAGCGGTTGCGTGACGGACCCCAGCAGCGGATCCACCCCTAGCGAGAAATCCCGAGCCCTCGTCTGGACAGCGCCCACGCGGTAGCTCTGTGCGAGAGTTAGATCCAGCCAATTGAACGCGCTGTTCTTATCCTGTTGCAACAGGCGGCTGCGCAAACTGTACGTCAGAAGATTTTTCCTCGGGAGATCGTCCACCTGGTCAATCTGGACGAGTTCCGATTGATTCGTCCCAGGGACGTATTCATACATGGCGGCGGGCTCGATCGTGTGCAAGAAACCCTTCCCATCACCCATGCTGAAACGTCTGGCCAGCTTGGTCGTCGCATCGACCCCAACCCAGAACGTCTGCCGATGTTGTCCAGAGTTTGATTGGGCCCCTCTCGTGTAGTACACCTCGCGAAATTTTGCTTGCGGCCTGATCCCGATCATATGCCCCAGATCAATTACATCAGTGGCAAGGCCGGGAACCACATCGACCCGATTGAGGGTAAATCCTTCTTCACGAAAAAAGTTGACGTAGCTTCCTTCCATGCCGAACCGAACGGGCGAACTGAACAAGGATGCGTAGGGGAGGTTATAGCCTGCTTCCGGGAGTCGTTGAAAAGTGTCCTTCCCGCCGGCCTGCAAGGGCTGAAGATAGCGCCCCAAGAGATACAAATTCCCGTACGGCAACCGTTGACTTGCCAGGAAGTTGGACTCGCTACTTGGCAAAGCCCGCAGTACGCCTGAATTACTCAACTGTTGAAAGTAGTTGGGATCTGTCACGATATTGCCTTTGGCTCGAATCAGGAGGGTATCCGTGAGCTGCTGTGTGTGGGTTCCGGTGAGCGCCGCGCGTGCCTTCCGCGCATCTTCACCTACGTCTTCGACGCCAGCAACATCAGGTAGTTCAGTCTGTTGTAGATAGCTCACCCGCCACTGTCCCCGTGATTTACGATTTAAGACGTACCGGTACGAAAAATCTGACCCATACCCCAACTTGCTATAGAACTTTGGTGAGATGGTCAAATCTTGACTCGGGTTGATAGCCCAAAAGAAACTCCCCTGTGCGCGAAATCCAAAGCGATTGTCATAGCCCGCAAATGGAAGCAGGAACCCGGACTTCCGCTTAGCCATCGGATAGGACATGGTGGGTAGCGGAAGCGTGGGTACGTCCAGCACGCAGAGCCAGGCTCCCTTGAATGCGACCGTATCTCCGAGCTTCATATCCAGATCCTTAAAACGGATTCGCCAGGCTGGCACTTCCCCATCCTGCGCGTCGCAGTTCGTAAAACTTCCCTCTTTAGCTCTGTAGTGATATTCAGAAAAGCGCTGCAGGAGTCGGCCTGACACCAACGTGTTGGTGGGAGGGTAATACATCTGCCCATGCGTCACCACACCAGCCTCGGTATTGACGTTTAATTCCATCTGTTCGGCCGTGACATCGGCCTGAGGGTCCGTAAGATGCACGTGACCGGTAGCGGTGAGAAGGCCTGGCAAGACCTGGATTGTCACGTGATCCGCCGTGAGTTTCATCGCGCCCTGCTGAATCACTACATTTCCATCAGCTTCATACACCTCCTGGTCCTGCCGATAGTCGAGGCGTTCCGCAGTGACATCGAGGGGAAGAGACCCGGACGACGATCCCTCTGCGCCAGCCTGTGCCGACGATATCAAGCCTGAAAGGGGGGAAAGCAACAGAATGACGGCCACTGCGAGGATTTCCTGCCGGCAGATCCACACGGGAGGATCTGCCATATCAGCCCCGGAGCGGCGACAGGCCGCACCCGCGCACTGCCGCCTTGATATCACCAAGCAGCATGAGCGATCCAGCTACACAAATCAAATCACGGGCGGTCGCTCGCCTCTTCGCCACCATCAATCCCTCGGAAGGCACCAGTGCCTCATGCACGGGTCCTCGCCATTCCGTTAGCGCCCCACGTAGTTCCTGCACAGTTGCCGATCGCGCGAGGGGTGATTGGGTCAATACAATTTCCGAAACGAGGGAGAGGAGCGGCGCCAAGAATCCTCGATGATCCTTATCCCGCATCATGCCCCAGACAAGAATAATGCGCGAATCCACATGGCGAACTAGATGGTCGCGCAGATAGACTGCAAGCGCGTCAGCCGCCGCAGGGTTGTGAGCACCGTCGAGGAGAATCGGTGGATAGCCTTCAATCAACTCCAACCGCCCTTCCCACTCAACCGACCGCAGGCCCCGACGAACAGCCGCCTCGTCAACTCCCATCTCGAAGCCGCCTGCTACTTCAAGCAGAGCGAGAGCGCACGCCGTATTCTCCAACTGATGACGGCCCGCAAGACTGCACTCTAGCCCTACAAATCCCTGCGTCATACCGTGATATGTGAACTGCCCAGGCCCTGCCCCGTCAATGAAGAACTCGTATCCGAGCCGCCGCAAGGGAGCGTCCCGCTCTCGGGCAACTCGCCGCATCACCTGGCTTGCCGTGGTTCCCATCTTCCCGATCACAGCTGGTACTGAAGGCTTGATGATGCCCGCTTTCTCAAACGCAATGGCGTCTTCCGTCCATCCGAGATATTCCTGATGGTCCAAGGCGACCGTCGTAATCGCGCAGGCCTCCGGTTCAACCACATTCGTCGCATCGAATCTCCCCCCCAACCCCACTTCCAACACAGCGACATCGACGCGGGACTCCGCAAAGTAGAGCAACGCCATCGCCGTAGTCGCCTCAAAAAACGTCGGGCTCAGGTCCGCACGAGCAAGGCTTTTCACTTGAGTGACCATATCCGCCACTTCTTCCTCTGAAATCATGTCTCCATTTATCCGAATCCGTTCGCGGAATTCCACCAAATGTGGAGACGTATAGAGCCCCACACGTAGNNGTAGGCCTCCCGCTTGTAGAATCGACGCGGCTATAGCAGCCGTTGATCCTTTGCCATTAGTTCCGCCGATCTGCAATACACGAAGTCGACGCTCAGGTCGACCGAGCTCGTCCAAGAGGACACGCATCGTATCCAAGCCGAGCTTGATCCCATGCTTCTGGAGTCCATAGAGATAGTCAATGGCGGCGGAGTAGATCATCGAGACGCCGGTGGGATGCCGGAGACTAAAAATGACTTACGAGGGTACGGACCGTCTCTTTCAACTGCTTGCGCTCGACAATCATGTCGATCATGCCATGTTCCAAGAGGAACTCGGCTCGCTGAAACTGATCAGGTAGCTGCTGCTTGATTGTTTGTTCGATAACACGTGGCCCGGCAAAGCCAATCAGTGCCTTCGGTTCCGCGATAATCACATCGCCTAACATCGCCACACTGGCTGTGACACCGCCAAATGTAGGATCAGCCAATATTGAAATGAAGGGCAACCTCGCCTCTCCCAGCTTGGCGACAGCCGTCGAAGTCTTGGCCATTTGCATCAACGAGAGAATCCCCTCTTGCATCCGGGCACCCCCGGATGCGGTGACGAGAATGACCGGTAGCTTCATTTCCAACGCCCGATCGATCGCGCGACAGAGTTTTTCTCCGACCACTGACCCCATACTGCCCCCCATAAAACTAAAATCGAACACACAGAGCACCGTTCGACACCCATCAATCATCCCTTCACCGATTACGAGTGCATCTTTGCGACCAGTTTTTTCCTGTTGCGCCTTCACCCGATCCCGATAGGACTTCGTATCATGGAACGTCAGGGGGTCTCGAGCTTCCAACTCCACATCCCATTCCCGAAAGGTACCCAAGTCCATGAGCAACCCAATCCGCTCCATGACTGAAATGGGGAAATGATAATCGCATTTTGGACATACTTTGTTATTGCGATCTACTTCCTTGCGGTAGACGATTTCCCGGCAGTGATTGCACTTGAGCCACATGCCCTCACCACCCTTGACGCGCGAGGGCGGCGCGGACTCGGAAGATTTTTCTTTTTTAAACCAAGCCATAGCCATGTCCCGTTCGCAACTCTTAATCGGCCCTCTCACATCGACAGACAACCAACCAACGTGTGCGAAGAATAGCACAGCCTTGACGGCGAAGCACGTTCAAACTGTTTCGAGACGAGAATACTAGGCCGCTCAATATCCTGCCGCCACCAGTGCCAGCTTCACTAACATCCATACGCCAACACATAGACTGGCCACGCCTGCAAGTCCTTGCAATCCCCGAAATACGTCGCGACTGATTGACAGCGAACAGACCAGTGGCAAGCTGATCGTCACCCCCACCGCCATCATACCTACGATCGACCCAGCGCCAAAAATAGCGATCGACAGAAGCCCCCGGCCCAATTCCTCCGTACTCGCAAGGATAATGAGCATCAACGCCGCCGACCCTGCCAGCCCATGAGCCATGCCGATACAGAGGGGTCGAACCGAATCGGCCATCCAGTGCGGATGGCGATGATGATCTCCACTCCTATGTTGATGAAAATGGAGATGGGCATCGCCATCGTGATGGTGGGTGTGCACGTGCCAGCGTTCACGATACAACTTTAAGGCCAACGTCCCACCAAGCACGATCAGCAAAAGACNNGGACTCAGCGATCAGTTCAAACCTGGCGGGAATGCGCAGTTCCCAGGCCAGCACGATTGCTCCCACAATCATCAGCGTCACTGTATGGCCAATTCCCCACCATAAACCGACTGCACCGGATGCCCGAAGCGACGGCCGTTCAGCGAGCACGGTCGAAACTGCAGCTAGGTGATCAGCGTCGAGCGCATGCCGAAGTCCGAGCAGGAACCCAAAACCCAAGATCATCGCGTAGGACGGATCTCTCATATCGTCTTTCAGAGATACTTCAAGGTAAGTTTAAGCTTAGGTCAAGGATGAGCAAAGAGTCGAACGTGTTTTGACCTAGCGCTAGCCTCAACTTTGAGCTTCAAACAACCGACAGTTTTTTCGCCATCTGGTTACCCGCCCCGCGCATGCATTTCGAGATGCGGATCTTCTCGTAGCCGTTCGATGCCAATCAGCCCGCTATCCCGAAGCCCGGATTGTTCCAGCGCCTGGCGCTCCTCGGCACCGCGATGACGGCGCGAGGTCCAGCCAGACAGGATTATCTTTCTCATCTGTTCAGGACTCGATCCCATGCGGAGGGGCTTGCGCAAATCCGTCCCCCCTGTCGCATAGAGACACAAGTACCACAAACCATCTGCGGTGACTCGGCTTCGGTCGCATTGCGCACAAAACGGCGTCGTCGTTGAAGGGATAATCCCAAAGCTCGTCCCGTCAGACAGCAGAAATCGTTGAGCCGGAGCTGACCCTCGCTCATCAACGGGTGTGATGGTCCCATACTTTTGGCTAAGCTGATCGAGGATCATGGCACGAGAGAACACCTTGTCCATCGTCCATTCGTTGGCTCCCCCCACATCCATGTACTCGATAAAACGCACCTCCGCCCGATAATGCCTGGCAAATTCAATCAAGGCAACCAGTTCATCGTCATTGAACCCACGCATTACGACGGCATCAAACTTGAGGTCAGCAAATCCGGCCCTGCGAGCTGAGTCAACGCCTTCAATCACCCTGGCGAACTCATCCCGTCCGGTCAGTCGGCGAAAACGTTCCGGCCTAACTGTATCCAAACTGATGGTTACCCGATAAAGCCCCGCTTCATACAGCTGCTCCGACTGATCAGCCAACAGTACGCCATTTGTGGTCAAGGCGATGTCGTTGATCCGCCGATCTTGCGAGAGCAACCGGACAAGCCGCGAAAGGTCCCGCCGCAGCAGGGGCTCGCCACCGGTCAGCCGAACCTTGTTCACGCCGAGGTCGGCAAAATACCCTGTGAGGGTCACCATTTCCTCGAAACTCAGAATGTCCTCGCGCGGTAGCCACCTATAATCGACCTCCGGCATACAGTACCGGCAACGCAAATTGCACCGATCGGTGACAGAGAGCCGCAAGCTCTTCAACGGCCGACCGAACACGTCTGCTACGGCAACTTCTGATGCTTGGTGCATTGATTTGCTCATGCCCATGATCTACCTCGAATCCCTTGTTGAATGGGGAATTATGAATATTTACTGGGAGAGCTACCTCGCCCTGTACCGTTCAACTCGTACCTGTGAACGTTGAGCGCTCCAGAGTCCCTCTACATTCCCCATTTCACCTTTTATAATTTATAATATTACGGATGTTCCTCCACCCATACCTCACCTTCTGGAGTGTATTCCAGCTTCCAGATTGGTGTAATTCGTTTCAGTTCATCGATTGTCCATCGGCATGCACGAAAGGCGTCGGTACGATGTTCGGCGCCTGCAATTATCAGCACAATGTTCGAGCCTATCGCGATTTCTCCATACCGATGGACGATGAGCAATTCAATAATGCCAAAATCCTTCAAGGCCCGTTCACGGATTTCCCGCAACTTCTTCTGCGCCATCCCGTCGTAGTGCTCAAAGGTTATGCTGTCCACGTCTCGGTTTTTCGACCTGTCCCGGGCAGTCCCTAAGAATATTGCACTTCCCCCAATCCGCTTGGAGCGGCTTCTCACCCGGGCAATTTCAGCATCAATGGAGAAATCTTCCCGCTGCACGCGAACAAACTGGGTCTCATCAGCTCGTTCTTCTTCGGGCGAACCTCCTGCAAACGGCGGCAACAGGGCGACCTCGTCGTCTTCACGAACTTCCATCTCCTCATGTGAAATCTCTTGATTGACCGAAACCAAGACTTTTTTCTTATGGATCAACTCTCCGATCATAGGATATTCGGCATTCAAAAGCTTAACTAGATCTTTCACTCGTCGCCCATCCTCTAATGGTAGGGATAGAGAGCTCTCGTTCCCTGCCAGTGACTTCATCATTCCAAACAATTTGACCGTAATCATCTGCCCCCTTAACTTCGATCTCAGCCTTAACCTTTCTTTACATAAGTTCCTGACTTCCCGCCAGATTTCGAAAGCACGCACACTTCACTGAAACTCATTCCTCGGTCCACTGCCTTGCACATATCGTAAATCGTCAAGGCCGCAACTGACACAGCGGTCATTGCCTCCATCTCTACACCGGTTGGCCCCATTGTTTTCACTGTTGCTGTAATAGTGATAGAGCACTGCCCCGCTCGATCCGCTTGAGGATCTGTCTTAAAAGCAATATCAACGTTGGTAAGGAGTACCGGATGGCACATGGGGATCAGATCCGGGGTTTTCTTTGCCCCCAACACCCCAGCTACCTGAGCCACGGCTAGCACATCCCCCTTAGCAACCTTGTGACGCTGAATCTTCTCCAGCGTTTCCGGCTGCATGGAGACCTTAGCTTGAGCCGTCGCTTCCCGCTCGGTTGCAGCTTTCCCTCCTACGTCAACCATGCGGGCGCGCCCAGCCTCGTTGAAATGCGTGAAATCGGCCATTTCCCCTATGAATCAGCCAGTTGCAGGTAGAAATTCGAGTGATTATAGGGACGGACGCAAAGGACAGTCAATAGAACCAACGGCGTTGAGATCGGACCGTACGAGTGAGCGCTCCCGTCGAGCCATTTTACTATTTCGGTGTGGTTCGCAGAAATCACTGCCGCTAGAAGGCGTTGCCCACGGCGGTCTACAAAGATACCGCCCTCAGCTCTTGATTTTGTAATGACCTGTCGGCTTTAGCCAAGCGCTCGTCGACGTAACCCGAGCGGATATTAGTCAACGGGCCATTTCTTCACCTCAGATGGTGGAAAACCATCGCACTTTCCAGTAAGCTTCCCTTCAATGGACTGATTGACGCTGTCTTGTGCTTGCACGGAGTTCACATGGGTTTCCTTAGTAAGCTTATTGACATGCCGTCGTTCAATGGCGCTACCAACGCCCTGCTGGTCGAGCTGACTCTACCGACACTCACCGAGTCGCAGCGAGCCCAACTCAAAATTCGACTAGTTGAAGTGTTCCGAGCACGAGGAGCTTCTGGGATGCCTGCGGATGAGGCTCTTAGTCATCTCAATCAAGCAACACGCATCGTCCAGCTGAATATCCTTGCAATCGTGATGAAGGAGCTTGGGTATAAGCCTCCTTTGAAGAAAGAGGTCTTACACAAGATACGCGACCCCTTCGATCCTACTCACGCAGATGAGAGCGCCTTACGGGCAGTTGCGCGGCGCCTCAAGTGGAAACACGGTGTCGAGATTTGGATTGGTGAGGGGCCCATCAGCTTCACTTCATGGTAGGTTTACATTCCCTTGACAGACCTCGAACGCCTAGCTATTCTGGGTAATTGTCGCTGCACCTCGTTATTAAGGAGCCTCCATGCGAATCTCTACCGACCGATGGGCGTACTTTGCCACACTGGTATTCCTTACGCTTTTCCCCTTAGCGTCGTCTACCGACGCCGCCGAGTCGTTCAAGATGGGAGTGGTTGACCCCCAATTCGTTCTGGAAAAGTCAAAGGCGGGCAAGAAGGCACTTGATGGGCTAAAGGAGTATGTGTCCACGAGACAAAAACTGCTTGCTAGGGATGAAGAAGATCTCCGTAACTATGAGAAGCAACTAAAGGAGCAAGCCCCCAAGCTGAGCGAGGCCGAGAAGAAGGATAAGGAAAACGAATTTCGAACCAAGCTCCAGGCCTACCAGAAGCGCGCACAGGAGTTTAATCAGGAACTGCAGCAGAAGCAAAAAGCACTTGCCAGTGAGTATATGAAAAAGATCGCCGTCGCGACCAAAACGACGGCTGAAAAGGGTGGATTTTCCCTTGTTGTGGACAAGGGAAGCGAGCAGACCGTCAAAATCGTGATCTACAATAAAGACACGATCGATCTGACAGACAAGGTTATCAAAGAATTCGACCGAACCAATAAGTAATCACGGGTCCCTTACCGAGCAATTATTCCAGTGGATAGCCAGCATCTCGCCACGCTCGAAGCCCCCCTTCCATCGAGATCACATCTACGTACCCCATCTGCTGTAAGGCATCAGCGGCAAGGGCGGACCGATATCCGCCACCGCAGTACAGCACGATCACATCCTCCCTATTGGGTATTACTGACTCGATATCACGCTCGATAATCCCCTTGCCGAGATGTCGCGCGCTTCGTGCGTGATCAGCGACGAATTCATCGTCTTCCCGAACATCTATAAAATGAAATGGCTTTTCCCCATCGAGCCTCATCTTTACTTCCGCCACAGTACATTCCCTTACACGCTTCTTAACCTGCTCGACCAATTCCAGGAAGCTCGGGCTATGGTTCCTGTCCTCTTCCAATCAAAACAGTGAAGCTTGCTCTACTCCTGGACGGTGAAAGGTATCCTGAATGGCGCTGGCATCGTCTTTGACGAATCCTGCCCGTCGCTTTGCGACGTTGAACAGCTGTTCGACCATATCACAGTATACTCCCTCTCCCACATGCCGCCGAAAATACCGTCCGTCCGTCAGATCCCCACACCTAACGTCCCGTAACCGGCTGATGATTTTTCCAATACGCTCCGGAAACACCTCCCGCATCCGTTCAAGGAAAACACGCTCCACGCTCCCGGAAAGTCGGAGCAAACTATATGTGGCAACGCTCGCTCCAGCCCCATGTGCACGATTCAGCAACTCAGGAATATCATCTTCATTTAGGCCAGGAATCACCGGGGCAATCGAAATCCCCGTAGCAATCCCAGCCCCCGCCAGAACCTTCATGGCCTCAAACCGTTTGATGATCGACGGGGCATGCGGCTCCACTTTGCGAGCCATATCATCCGCGGAGAAAGGAATGCTGAAATATACACGAACCGAGGCCTCCTTACTCAGTTTTTCCAACACCTTGATATCCCGAACCACCAGAGCACCCTTGGTGATTATGCCGACCGGATTTCGATACTCCGCACAAACCTCAAGACAAGCACGGGTCAAACCGTAACTGGCCTCACGCGGCTGATAGCAGTCGGTATTCCCTGAAAACACGATGAGTTCACCCCGCCACGACGGTTTGTCAAACGCACGCCGTAACAACTTTGCGGCCTCTACCTTGACGACGATCTTGTTGTCGAAATCCGTTCCTGCCCCAAACCCCCAATACTCATGCGTTGGTCTGGCGTAACAATAGGCACAGCCATGAAAACAACCCCGGTAGGGATTCACGCTCCACCGAAAGGGCAAGTCTGGGCTGTCGTTGCGACTCAAGATCTCCCGCGTCTTATCTCCAAACACCGTCACCTTTACTTCACGATCCGGTTCAAGGAGTTCCCGATGAAGCGAATCAAAGGGATTCGGCGGATTTGAGATCGCACGCATGGCCCATCCTGTCTCCGAATTCTAGTTGTTGTCAATTCTACCTGCCAAACTAACATGTGGTGCGGGACAACTGCCGGTTTCGTTGACTCTCCCCGATTGCGGTGCTAGATTCCAACCGCTTTTTTTTGATTGNNCGATCCGAAGCTTCTTCGTGACAATCTGGACAGGATCCGCCTCTCTTTGGGACGGCGCGGACACGACGTTCCGTGGGATGATGTCCAGAAAATGAACGCGGAGCGGCGGACTTTGGTGACACAAGTCGAGCAACTCCGACATGAACTCAAGGAAGGCTCCGACTACGTCGCGCGGCTTCGCCGAGCGGAAGAACCGGCCGAAGATGCGATGTCCGCCATGAAACGGCTGGGTCACCGGATCAAGGAGATCGAAGAACAGCTACGCGGAGTCGAAGTGAGCCTCAACGAGCTCACACTCTGCATCCCCAACCTTCCCCACGGCACAGTCCCGGCCGGAAACGATGCATCGGCAAACGTCGAGATCCGTCGCTGGGGCACGGTACCGTCTTTTGCTGATCCTGCCAAACCGCACTGGGAACTCGGCGAAGCGCTGGGCATCTTAGACTTTGAGCGTGCTGGAAAAATTTCTGGAACGCGTTTTGCCGTCCTGGCCGGTGCAGGAGCAAAACTGGAACGAGCATTGATCAACTACATGCTCGATCTGCACACCGATCGACATGGGTATCGGGAGGTACTGCCGCCGCTGATGGTCAATCGACGGACCATGACTGGAACCGGCCAACTACCCAAGTTTGAAGACGATTTATTTCGGTTGCGTGATGAAGACTATTTCTTGATCCCGACCGCGGAAGTCCCACTCACGAACCTGCATCAAGAAGAGATTCTGAGCGAAGACCAGTTGCCTATTCGCTATGCAGCCTACACCCCGTGCTTTAGACGGGAAGCGGGGTCCTACGGAAAAGATACCCGCGGTCTTATTCGCCTCCACCAGTTCAACAAGGTGGAATTGGTCGCCCTAACGACTCCTGATCATTCCTACAATGAACTAGACCAATTGACCGGCCATGCTGAGTCGGTTTTACAACATCTGGGACTACCATATCGTGTCGTCACTCTCTGCACTGGCGACATGGGATTTGCCGCTGCGAAGACCTACGACATTGAAGTCTGGTTGCCTTCTCAAGGTCAATATCGAGAAATATCCTCGTGCAGCAACTTCGAATCGTTTCAAGCCAGACGAGCGAATATCAAATATCGTCCAGCCGGCGGGAAGAGAACTCCAAAGACCGACTTGGTTCATACACTGAACGGTTCAGGCCTTGCAGTTGGACGTACGTTGGTGGCTATCCTCGAAAATTACCAGCAGCCAGACGGATCCATCTTGATTCCCACAATCTTGCACGCATATATGGGCGGGATGACACGCATCACGAAACAATGAGTGGATCTCGGCTGGCACACTGCAATGGTCGCACTCCGGATTGAGCAAGCTCCACTTCAGATTGAGCAAATCATTACATCTATCCTCTCGGCAAGTGCAATCACATTGCCTCCGGGTCGGATCATGGAGGCGAAGTTCGCTAGATGATTCTATCCGCTTGGCTGAGTTGTTAAGCTCGCAGTATGCACAAGCTTGGTTTGGAGCGGTACCGGAGTATTCAATCGTACCGGTCTTGAGAACTGATCCTGGAGCACGCTAATTCCTGAGAGCCACGACTGGTTGGGGGATTGTCTACAGACAGACCGTGCCAGGTTGCGCCACGAATCGGGAAATCCACAACCCTGCCGCAGCCTCTCCCCTACCCCAATCGGCACGCACCCCCCGCTACTGACCAAAGAGTCTCAATAACAGCAATACACTCGGGGGACAAGAACGGTCATCGGCAGGTGAAGGTAGTCAAAAACTGCGCTGGTGAGTCTGGAATTTCGTTATAGCGGACAGCAAGCGGTTCAATTCAACTGGAACTGAGGCTCTGGACTCGTTGAAAGGGACGAGATCACTGGCTCGACGGTACGGAGGCGACCTCAATCGTAAGCTCAGTGCGAACCTTGTCGTGACCAGACGTGGTCGCATGGCCATCGAGCAGGAACACCCGTTCATTTGAAAGCATCCCGTTCTTGAGGAGATAGTCTCGCACTGTCTCGGCACGCTGGTGCGCCAAGGCTTCTAACTCTTTCTCAGAGACAGGGAGCGCAGCAGCTAATTGCTGCTTCATCTCGTCGAGAGTCGGAGGTGGTGCTTCTTGCTCACCCTCCGCTGGCTCCTCAGCAGGAGTTGCCATTTTGGCTTCGAGTTCCGCGAACAACTTCTTAACCAA
>JABAOE010001968.1_pt1 | contig 24252 bp, 22 predicted proteins | sample 7062141 | NCBI WGS metagenome assembly JABAOE01 (sample SAMN14538627, study PRJNA623070) | marine sediment metagenome | biome: marine biome [ENVO:00000428]; feature: marine pelagic biome [ENVO:01000023]; material: deep marine sediment [ENVO:00002113] | place: India: Gulf of Khambhat ... | reverse complement strand
ATAAAAACAGTTGAAGATACATATGAATTAGAGAAGGCCCTGAATTTGAGATACGAAGTATTCTATAAGGAAGCTTTAAACAAGAACAATTTTATTCACATCGATACGGACAAGTACGATCTATTATGTGATCATCTAATTATAATTGACAAGGAAATAGATACTGTGATTGGGACTTATAGATTAATCTCATCAACTTTTTCTGATAATTATTCCGAGACAGAATTCTCAATGGACAATATTATAGATGCAAGAGGAATAAAGCTTGAGCTAGGCAGGGCATGCGTAGATCACAGATATAGAAACGGGCTTGCCATAGCACTGCTTTGGAAAGGTGTATCAGAATACATGAAAAAAGTCGAGGCCAAATATCTCTTTGGATGCTCCAGTATAAGCACTACTAATATTGTTGAGATAAGTCTGATATTCAAATACATCAAAGAGCTCCATCTGTCTTCTGAGGAATACAGAGTATTTCCAAAACCCAAATACAAAGTAAAAGAACTTGATTATTATCAGGAAGCATTTGATAAGTTCAACATAAACATTGATGCAATAGCGGATTTTATCCCTCCTCTTCTAAAGAGCTATTTTAAAGCAGGGTCTGTAATCTGCGGAGAGCCGGCTTTAGATAAAAAATTCAAATGCGCAGACTTTTTTACCGTCTTAGATCTAGATTCTATAAGCAGCTCATATGATAAAAAATACAAATCCACAAATGCTTAAAGAGATGGACAATGTGCTCTAGGAAATTGTGAGAACCGTGACTGATTCTATATGGAAAGTCTGCGGGAACATATCAAACGGGCGCACCTTGTCAATTTTATAGCCTAAGCTAGCTAATACTTTTAGGTCTCGTGCCAGAGTGGCAGGATCGCAAGAGATGTATATTATTTTTTGAGGACCAAGGTCAACCAGGCCGTCTAAGATTTCTTTTGCCCCCTCCCTTGGAGGATCCAAAACTACAAGATCGAAAGTCTCGTTCTGATCACACAGAATTTGAATTGCATCCTCACAGGCAGCATTCTGAAAAACTATATTTCCTGCCGAGTTGAGCTTTGCATTTTCTTTTGCCAGCCTGACTGAATTATTACTTATCTCTACACCGAGAACCTCTTTTGATTTTCTCGCAAGCGGTATGGAAAAGTTCCCTATGCCTGAATACAGATCGAGGACACTTTCACTGCCAGCAAGCTCTGCAAAATCGAGAACACAGTCTATCATGAGCTCGTTTACGCCGGAATTCACTTGAGTAAATGCTGAGGGAATTGTCAAGAGCCTGGCTCCCGAGATACTCAACTCAAATCCCGTCTCTCCCGCTCCGCTGATTGAGCAGTTCTCGGTTTCGGGATGTCTTTTTAAATGCTTAAGAAGAGTCTTTAGATTGCTTCCTTTTCTACGGTCTTTGGGCACTAGAGTAAGCTGAGAACGAGTGCCGTTTGAGGATATATGAATCTTCTCAAGCGGGTAGTGCGGATCGCTAAGTGAAGAGAGCACACCAACAATTCGCTTAATTGTGGCATCAACTATTTCATCTGCTATTGGGCAAGAATCAATGGCAACTTTTCTGTTACTGCCCTTCTGGTTATATCCAATGTGCCATGAGGTCTTATAAAACCATGCAGACAATGTTACCTTGTTTCTAAATCCAAACTCCTTGGGCGAGGGAACTATCGGGTCGACTGCAATATCGTAGAATCCTCCCAGTCTGCCGAGAGTTTCTTTTAATACATGCTCCTTTTCTCTAAGCTGCGCCTGGTAGCTCAGGTTTTGGAGCTGACACCCTCCGCACGTATCAAAGACTTGACACCTTGGAGCAATTCTGTCAGGAGAAGGTTTGATAATCTCAGTAATTACGGCCTCAGCATAACTACCTTTGTCCTTTATTACATTTACTTCCAGCACATCACTTGGAAGACCGCCGTGGACAAAAAACACCTTTCCGTCCTTCCTTGCTATCCCAGTGCCGCCAAAAGCTATGCTGTCTATCTCTACTTGCAAATATCCGTCCTCAAATCAGTATATGTACATTGCATCACCATAGCTAAGGAACCTGTAATTTTTATCCTTTGCTTCCTCATATGCCTTAAATATAAACTCTCTATCTGAAAATGCTGATACGAGCATTAGGAGTGTTGAGTGGGGAAGATGAAAATTAGTGATCAAAGCATCTACCACATTAAACTTAAATCCCGGGGTGATAAAAAGATCCGTTTGCCCGGTCATGGCAATGACTTTCCCTTCGTCATTAACTGATGACTCAAGGGTCCTAACAACTGTTGTGCCTACTGCCACAACCCTCCTGCCCTCAAACTTGGCTTTGTTAATCGCCTCTGCAGTGCTGCTTGCGATTTCTCTGTACTCCGCATGCATTATGTGCTCGTCTATATTCTCAGCTTTAACCGGTTTAAAAGTCCCGATACCAACATGGAGAGTAACATATTCTATTTCTATACCCCTTTCCTTAATGTCCTCAAGAAGCTCAGTCGTGAAATGAAGCCCTGCAGTCGGTGCTGCAATGGCGCCGCTATGTTCAGCATATACTGTCTGGTATGTGGCTTTATCAGAGTCCTCAGGTTTACGGTCAATATATGGCGGAAGCGGCATCTTGCCATGGGAATTTATATAATCATCGACCGGCTCTTCAAATTCGATCAACCACTTCTGCTCGTCACCTTTGAGTAATTTTCCTGTGATGCCTCCATCAAAAAGTATTTGTTCGTTATCTTTTGGATTTCTCATAAGACACTCCCACGTGTTTTCTGAGCACCTCTGTACAAGTAACACCTCTACTTCGACTCCCGTCTTTCTCCTGCCATAAAGTCTTGCAGGTATAACCTTGGTGTTATTTAAAACGAGAACATCTCCTGAGTTTAACAAATCAGGCAGTTCGTAAAAATGGCTGTGATCAATCTCGCCGGTTCTTTTATTTAGAAGGAGTAATTTGGATTTCTGCCTCTGGGTCTGCGGGTAATATGCAATTAGCTCTTGTGGCAGCTCATAGTCAAAATCTGATGCTTTCATCGGGACTTGTAACTCTATCCTTTTTTATCTAGGAGCTTCTGAACGGAAAGCCTCAGGGCATTTAGTTTAATAAATCCTGTTGCATCGGCCTGATTATAGATACTGTCCTCTTCAAAAGTAGCCAGGTCTTCCTGATATAGAGAATAAGGCGAGCGCCTTCCCGCAACAATGATATTGCCTTTGTATATCTTAAGCTTAACGGTTCCTGTTACATTTTTCTGAGACTCTTCAATAGCTGCACTCAGCATATCCATCTCTGGTGAGTACCAGAAGCCGTAGTATATAAGCTCTGCGATCTTAGGGATAAGAGAATCCCTTAAATGCATGACTTCTCGATCCATCGTGAGTGATTCAAGCGCCCTGTGCGCAGTATGCAGTATTGTGCCCCCTGGGGTTTCATATACACCCCTCGATTTCATCCCCACAAAGCGGTTCTCAACTAAATCCACCCTTCCAACACCGTTTGCTCCGCCGATTTTGTTAAGTGTATCGAGTAATTCTGATGGTTTTAGTTCCTTTCCGTCTACTTTTACAGGAACCCCCTTCTCAAAATCAATATCTATGTATTGCGCCTCATCCGGAGCCTGCTCTGGAGATACAGTCATCTCAAACATATTCTCAGGAGGCTCATTCCAGGGATCCTCCAATATGCCTCCCTCATAGCTTATGTGCAGAAGATTCCTATCACAGCTATACGGTTTTTCTTGCGTCACGGGAACCGGTATACCGTTTTTCTTAGCATATTCTATTAGTGCAGTCCTTGAGTTCAAATCCCACTCGCGCCATGGGGCAATAACTTTAATATTCGGATCAAGCGCATAGTAAGTGAGCTCAAAGCGGACCTGATCATTACCCTTCCCCGTAGATCCGTGCGATACGGCAAAGGCCTTTTCTTCTTGGGCAATCTCTATCTGTCTTTTAGCAATAAGCGGGCGCGCAAGCGAGGTTCCCAAAAGATAGACTCCCTCATATATTGCGTTTGCTTTAATCGCCGGGAATACAAAATCGGACACAAACTCCTCAGTTAAATCCTCAATATAGACCTTGCTGGCGCCTGTCTTTATAGCCTTTTCCCTTACTTCGTCTAAATCCTCTCCTTGGCCGACGTCCGCAACATACGCAATAATCTCTGCATCGTATTTTTCTGCAAGCCATTTCAGTATCACAGATGTGTCCAGACCACCCGAGTAGGCAAGCACTATCTTATTTTTTTCACTCATTCACAAAAACTCCTCCGAAAACAAATGCGTATAACTTCTTCAATGTATGGAAAATAAAATTTAGAAAAACGGGCAAATTCTTATTGAAAATATGAACTTTTTACGGCTGTGCCTGTTCCCCTTGACCCTCAGTAGGCGGTCTTACGTCGTGCAGATAGAATTTTACATTGTTCTCATCATAAAACTTCTCGAGCGTGTAGCCTATATACTCTATTTTTTCTAAATCATCACCCATATAGGATGCTTTTTTTACCTCATCAGACAATTTAACCTCAATAGGTATCTCTTTAGTCGGGCTGTCGTTGGCTATAAAAAGTATTCTAAAATCTTTATGATGCTCTAGGTTATTTGGAACAACAAAACCCACTGCCATTTTCACATCTATAACTTCAAACACCAGTATTTTGACGGATGTGATACCCATTCCCTCTCTTCCGCCTTCGACGCCAAATATGTATCCGTAATAGTTCACAGGCTTACCGCTTTCATTAAATGAATTGAGCTGCCAGTAGTCTTCAGCGTCCACCATACACAATATTTGAAGCATTTTGTTCTTTTCCATTTCAACCCTCAAGTATTCAAATTTTGAAACAGTATACCTTGTAAGAAAAATATTAACACCACTCTACGATCTATATACTTAGTGCTATAAAACTAAGCTGTGTATTAACCCCTTCGCCCTCTCTTCTGTAAGAATAAAAATCGTGGTTACATTTTGTGCAAATATCAATTAATTCAATGTCCCTAACCCCTGCGGATTTTAACGCTATCTCATTAGCAATACCAAGATCGAGTGTGTATTTTGAGCTACCCGATTCATATAAAAACTCCCTATAACCTGAGGACTTACTCTTAAACTGCAATGCAACATCTTCTCCAATCTCATAGCAGCAATTTGAGATAGAAGGCCCAATTGCAGCTGTTAATAGAGATGGATCAATTCCATACTCCGCTTTAATCGCTTTAACTGTATTTTCTACAATTCCTGAGAGCGTACCGCGCCAGCCGGCATGAATTGCGGCAACTACTGAGTTTGCTTGGTCTGTCATCAGAATTGGCACACAGTCAGCTGTCCTTATCCCGATCCCAACACCCCTCAATTTTGTAATAAGAGCATCTCCCTCAGTAAAATCATCATGCGAGTGTAAGTCATGAAGCACTATTACGTCTCCGCTGTGTATCTGCTTTAGCTGCGCTATCCTGCTTAAATTACTGTATTTTTCTATAACAGAGGCATCAGCTCCAGCTTCTCTGTCCGAAAACCCGTGGACTATACCTTCAATCTCATCTAATTTTTTGGACTTATGAAAATTCATTTTTATATATACTCTTGCTTTTCAAGATATTGAATTGCTCGCCTCATATCATCCGGAACAGGTGCTTCATATTCGACCCACTTCTCATCCGCAGGATGCATAAACCCTATCTTCGAAGCATGAAGCGCCTGACGTCCTATCTCTTTCTCGGCTTTAGCCAGAGTTACATCCCGCTGTTTTTTATGTCCGTAAACCTTGTCTGCCAAAATCGGAAAACCGTTCTCAGAGAAGTGTACCCTTATCTGGTGGGTTCTTCCTGTTTTCGGCTCTGCCTCAACCAAAGTGGAGGACTTAAATCTTTTTAATACGTTCCATAAGGTATGAGATTCTCTTCCCACTCTGGATTTTGAGGACATTTTGACCCTATTTACCGGATCTCTTCCGATTTGGGAAAAAAATGATCCCGAATCCTCTTTAATCACACCTTGAACTATGGCCAAGTAGCGTTTTTTAACAGTTCTTGATTTAAACTGGTTAACTAAGGAATTATGGGCTTGGTCATTTTTCGCAGCTACTATGACACCCGAGGTGTCTTTATCCAGCCTATGCACGATTCCGGGGCGAATCTTACCCCCTATCCCTGAGAGATCTTTGCATTTATATAGAAGGGCATTGACTAGGGTGCCCTTGCGTACCCCCGCACCGGGATGAACAACCATCCCCGCGGGTTTATTAACTACAATAATAGATGAGTCCTCATGGATAACCTCGATATCTAAATCCTCAGGCTCTGCGTCAATAGATACAGGCTCTGGAAGGCTCACGCTGACTATTTCACCCTTATTAAACTTTTTAGAAGGTTTTATCGGCTGTCCCTGAACTAAAACGAATCCATCATCAATAAGCTTCTTTATCTGTGAGCGGGTATGGTCCGATAGAAAATGAGCTAGCACAACGTCAGCCCTCTTTCCTGATAATTCCTCTGTAACTTCAATTTTTTCTTCTCTTTCTTTCTCTGTCATGACTAAAGCTGCTTTTTTACGGTTACTTTATCGCTTTTTATATGCTCTGATGCGCTTCCCTGATTAACGGCTATTTCCAGGAACCCCGAGCTTCCGATAATCGCAAGCACCTCACCTCTGGAAACATCATTATAAGAGCTGGCAACGGTGTCAATGATATGGTCATCTATAATTATTTGAGATTCCTCATTTATCATCTCGCCCGGAATATTTGTAATAAGATTTCCAAATGAATCTTTATATATAACCTCGCCTATAATCTCGCTCTCTAGTACCTGAGGCTTATTAATGCTAATTAATTTAGGCGATGAGAGCTCACCGCCAATCTGATTGATGTCTGCTCCTCGTGACAGGTGAGCAGCCGCCGGGGCAAATATATCCCTTCCATGAAATGTGCTGCTAATATCTTTGAGCATGAAGTCCGGGTTGGATATATCATACACACTGCATTCTTGCTCTAAGATTAGTGAGAAGACTCCATTATCGGGACCCACAAAAATCCCCTGCTCGGACTCTATTGCTATTGGCTTTCTCTCACTGCCCACTCCAGGGTCTACTACAACCACATGGATAGTGTCTTTAGGAAAATATGCGTAGAAATTACCAATTAAAAGAGCTGCCCTTACAATATCGTACTTAGGTATTTCATGGCTAATATCAACGATGACCACATCGCTGTTTATACCTAGAATAACTCCTTTCATTGAGCCCACATAATGATCAGCCAGCCCGAAATCTGAAGTAAGTGTAATTATTCTGCTCACTTAAGTTGCCCTTTAATAACTGTAGTGATAAAGTGGTTACTGTTTAAAATAACTCAAATAAGTGTGATTGAAAAATGAAACTCACAATTTTAGGATCAGGCACCTGTATACCAAATTCGGATAGAGGATCATCGGGGTACCTCGTACAAACAGACAACTCCAAGATTCTGCTTGATTGTGGAAACGGAACAACCTGGAAACTAGAGAAGATAGGAGTTAACTATCTTCAGATCGACCACATATTCTTCTCACATATACACCCTGATCATACAGGTGACTTGGTGCCTTTTTTGTTTGCTACAAAATACAACCACCGCAGTAAAAGAGAAAAACCGCTTCAGATTTGGGGAGGAGCGGGCTTTATTGAATTCTTTGATACCTTAAAGGCAGCCTACGGAGAATGGATCGTTCCCGAGGGGCTCTGCGTTGAAGAGATTAAAGGCGGCTCTGAGAGCTTTGATGATTTTAATATTCTCACCACGAAAGTCCCTCATATTGAGGGCAGCTTAGCCTATAAGATTAAGTCAAGAGAAAAGACGCTAGTATATTCCGGGGATACGGATTACTCCGAATCCCTGATCAACCTAGCTTCAAAATGCGACTTGCTGGTTATAGAATGTGCTTTGGCTAAAGATGAACATAAGAGAGAGGGGCATCTTACTCCAAGTGAGGTTATAAAAACTGTAAATGAAGCTAAACCGAAAAAAGTTGTTGTGACTCACTTTTATCCCGAATGTGATCAAGAGAATGTGGTTGAGAGAATCAGAAGTAACGTAGACACAGAAGTAATAGAAGCTAGGGATTTATTAGAACTAGAGATATAATAAAAATAGAATTTATTACTAAGGAGGCAGTATTATGGAACTTTTAGAGGCAATTGGGACAAGAAGGAGTATAAGGTTCTTCAAGCCATGGCAGGACGTTGAGGACTGGAAAATCCAGAGGATGCTCCAGGCAGCAAGATACGCTTCCTGTCAGGGAAACTGCGGCTCAACTGAGGCAATAGTGATTGATAAGAAGAACTATCCACAGGAAAAATTTGAGCAAATAATTGAATGCGCCTCTCCTTTTAATGAGCAGCCGCTACGGCAGGCTCCGATAGTAATTGCATGGCTTATTAACATGGATGCATGGTATAAAGAGCTCGTAGAATCGTTCTCAGTACTCTTTCCTGCAAGAGCTGTAACTGCTGCATACGGATGGACTTATAAAATATTAACAGAATCCACATATCCCCGGCTCATGAGCTTCCCCAGGGAAAGAGCAGAGGATCTACTCAGGATCGAATCCGGGCAGGCTATTGCGCACTCTCTACTGGCAGCAACCGAGCTTGGACTTGGAGCGTGTCTTCTGGCAACAGGAAGAAAGCCTGCAGAATTTCCAAAAGTGCTCGGAACACCGGATAACATAGTGCCTATATGGTTAATGGCCGTGGGCTATGCAGCAGAGACACCCGGGCAAAGACCCAGAAAGAGGTTCGACAAGCTTTATCACTACAATGAATACGGAACTCCCTTGAAGCAGGACGATGAAGTTAAGGAGCAGCTAAAAGAGGAAAATATGATTCAGTCTATGGCTCCCCTTCCAGGAAGAGACGATGAGCTTAAGCATCTATGCAAGATGTTCGGGCTTGACGAAGGAATGCCAGATATGCCCAAAGAGAAAATTAAAGCTCTGTATGAAGAAGATTCCATTTACTACGGTGAAGTCCCGGAGGGACTGGAAGAAAGAGGCGTTTAATTTACCTAAGAAACTTAGCAGGGTGAAAGGGTCTAAAATAAGATTCTTTCACCCGGTTTTATATCAAGCGATAGTTATATCCTTGTCGAGATAAACATTCTGTACTGCATTTAGGATCTCAACCCCGTCCTTCATAGATTTTTGGAATGACTTGCGTCCTGTGATAAGCCCCATACCCCCGGCGCGTTTATTGATTACCGCCGTTCTCACAGCCTCCATCAGATCATTACCCTCACTGCCGGTTGACGCCCCGCCTGAATTAATAAGACCCGCTCGGCCCATATAGCAGTTTACAACCTGATAGCGCGTAAGATCGATAGGGTGATCAGTAGTCAATTTCGAATACACCCTGGGGTCGGTCTTCCCGAAATTAAGAGCGGTAAATCCGCCGTTATTCTCAGGCAGCTTCTGTTTAATAATATCCGCCTCAATTGTTACACCTATGTGGTTAGCCTGAGCTGTTAGGTCTGCGGCCACGTGATAATCCGCTTCTTTTGTTTTAAAAGCGGAGTTCCTAAGATAACACCATAGTATTGTCACAAGACCTAGAGTATGTGCATACCTAAAGGCCTCTGATATTTCCTGCAGCTGACGATGGCTTCCTTCAGAGCCAAAGTAAATTGTGGCTCCCACTGATACAGCGCCCATCTCAAAAGCCTGATCCACGTTTGCAAACAGTATCTGGTCATAGGTGTTTGGATATGAGAGAAATTCGTTATGGTTGATTTTTACGATAAAGGGTATTTTATGAGCATACTTTCTTGAAACAGCTCCAAGGACGCCGAGAGTAGATGCAACACCGTTACATCCTCCCTCAATAGCAAGCTTCACAATGTTCTCCGGATCAAAATATATCGGGTTTGGAGCAAACGACGCGCCTGCCGAATGCTCAATTCCCTGATCCACAGGTAGTATAGATAAATATCCCGTTCCGGCTAGGCGTCCAGTGTTAAAAAGAAGCTCCATGTTCCTGAGAACAGAGTTAGGGCGGTCCGTAGAAATAAAAATATCGTCAACAAAAGAAGGTCCCGGCAAATGGAGCTGTTTTTTAGATACCGTCTTGCACTTATGGTTGAGAAGGTAGTCAGCCTCTTTGCCTAAAATTTTAACAGTTGAGTCAATGCCGTCTTTTGTCTTGGCCATAGCTTTATCTCACTCCTTTATTAGTACTTCTATATTATTTTGTCATAAATATACTTGAAATTTAAGTATAAAGCCTAAGAACAAAAACAGTGAGCCCTACATATATGGAAAATAAAGATAATTAATTTGCTGCTATAGAAATATCTTTCTCTTTATCATCAAGCACAGATATACCCGGAAGCTCTACCCCGCCTAGGAACTCCAGCAAGGCTCCTCCTCCGGTGGAGATATGCGTAATCTCTGAATCAAGCACCTCGGCCTCTCTGATTGCAGCAATCGTTTCACCGCCCCCTACAACTGTGGTCGCTCCCCTCCAGGTAGCAAGCGCAACAGCACGAGCAACTTGTGTTGTACCTGCTGAAAAATCCCCTACCTCAAAAACACCCATTGGGCCGCCCCAGAAAATAGAGCCTGTTCCTCGTATCTGATGGGCATACAGAGCTGCTGTTTTAGGACCAATGTCAAACCCTTGCAAGTCATCAGGGATATTGTTATCCATAACCATACAGTTTTTCCTTCTCTCAAAACTGCCTGCTACAACATGGTCAACTGGAAGAAATATTTTATCTCCATATTTTTCCAGAGACTCTTTTGCCCAATCCAGCATATCGTTCTCGACTATTGAGTTGCCAATACTATTTCCCTTTGCTTTTAAGAAAGTGTATGCAACCCCTCCGCCGAGAAGAACTTTATCTGCCTTGTCTATTAAGCTCTTCAAAGCATGGATCTTGTCTTTGATTTTTCCTCCGCCAACAATTACTATAAATGGACGTTCGGGATTTTCACGAATCCTAGTGAGAAACTTTAGCTCTCTGCTAACTAAGAAACCTGCCAGTCTATGGTTGAACTCAAGCGCCATGCCGTATGTGGATGCATGTTTTCTATGTGAAGTGCCAAAAGCGTCATTGACATAAATATCTGCAAAAGAAGCTAGTTCTTTTGCAAATTCAGGATCGTTATCAGTCTCTTCTTTATGAAACCTCAGATTCTCAAGCAGCATCACCTCGCCATCCTCTAGGCCGTTTACCGCTTCTTTTGCTTCATCTCCAATAACACTCCCTGTAAATATTACTGATTTCCCTAGAAGCTCCGATAGCCTGGCTTGTATGGGTCTTAAGGAAAGGTCGGGGATTGAAATCCCTTTAGGCCTGCCAAGGTGAGTGCCGATAATTACTTTGGCCTTTCTCTCTATTAGATAATCGATTGTAGGTATCGCCCTTCTGATTCGGTAATCTTCACTGATCTTCCCGTCCCTAATCGGGACATTGAAATCGACTCTAACAAATACTCGTTTCCCCTCAAATTCTGAATCAGGCAGATCAGAAATTACCAGTTTGCTCATTGAGCTCTATCCCCCACATACTCAATCAAATCTACTACTCTTGATGAGTAGCCGTATTCGTTGTCATACCATCCAATTACTTTAACAAGATTGCCTTCAACAACCGAGGTAAGAGGAGCATCAAAAATAGCGGAATGCGGATCGCCGATAAAATCAGAAGACACGAGTTCTTCGTCGCTGTATCTTAAATAACCCTTAAGCTCCCCTTCGGCAGCCTCTTTAAATTTTTGATTCACTTCTTCAGCAGTGGTTGATTTTTCAACTTCAACAGAAAAATCTACAACCGAGACATCAGCCGTAGGAACCCTCATAGCTACAGCTTTAATTTTCCCGTCGAGCTCGGGGAAGATAAGTTTTATAGCATTAGCCGCCCCTGTGCTGGTCGGTATTATAGACAATGCAGCCGCTCTGGCTCTTCTTAGGTCTTTATGCGGCGCATCGAGTATCTGCTGGTCATTTGTATAAGAATGAACGGTTGTCATCTGACCTTTTTTTATGCCGAAGTTTTCATGAATTACCTTAACAATCATTGAGAAACAGTTAGTTGTGCATGAAGCATTTGAAATAATATTATGATTGGCACTATCGTACTCGGCCTCGTTTGCGCCAAGTACAGCAGTGAAATCAATCTCTCCTTTTGCCGGAGCTGTTATAATGGCTTTATTAACAGTTTCCCCAAAATGGGCTGAGACTTGCTCCTTGCTTCTGAATACGCCGCTTGCCTCAACAACCAGCTGAGCTCCAACTTCATCCCACGGGATATCGGCCGGGTTTCTCTCAGAAAATACCCTTATTGGTTTACCGTCTATGATCATGTGGCCATTTTCAGACTTAACCTCTCCCTTATATGGTCCAAAAATAGAATCGTACTTAAAAAGATGTGTGAGAGTATTGGAGTCGGAAATATCATTAATTCCTACAAATTCTATATCTTCTCTCTCGAGTCCTATACGAAGAACATTCCTTCCGATTCTCCCGAATCCGTTAATTCCGACCTTAATTGACATTGATAAATTCCTCCGAAAACAGCTACCCTGAAATAGCCTTAAGTCATTTTGTTTACTTCTAATTCTTTGTTGTTAAAAACTACCTTTCTCAGCAAACGGAGTCAAGAATTCGGGCCTAAATTGGCGATTAATAGAAGAGGATTATTGAGAATATGGCTCATACAATTTGAGACTACACTTGTATTTAGGAATTTTCCCTGATATTTTCAACTTCCATGGACAAGAAACAGGTTGCAGTGCTTGGAGCAAGCGGATACACGGGAAGCGAGTTGCTAAGGATTCTGCTTGCACATCCGAATGTAGAGATCGCTCACTTAACGGCTGAAAAACATGCCGGACGAATGATTTCGGATGTGTTTCCGCATCTAAAGGGCTTTCTCGATATAGAGCTCAAGCCGCTTAGGCCCAAATCCATACCTAAAAATATAGATGTTATCTTTGCAGCTCTCCCCCATGGTACATCGGCAGCTGTAATTAAAGAGTTATACAATCGAGATGTAAAGATAATAGATTTAGGGGCTGATTTTAGGATCAGCAACAAAAATTACAAAAAATGGTATGGCCAGCACCCGTGTCCAGAGTTAATTAAAAAGGCGGTATATGGAATAGTTGAGCTCAACCGCGAGAAGATTGAAAAAGCAAAACTAGTCGCAAACCCGGGCTGTTATCCCACGTCGTCTATACTTGGGCTTGCCCCGGTTGTTAAAAACAAATTAGCTGATGAGGGCTCTATAATAATTGATTCCAAATCAGGAGTCTCCGGAGCCGGACGCTCACCGTCACTTGATTATCACTTCTCAGAAGTAAATGAGGGTATCAAGGCCTATAAGGTAGGAGAGCACCGTCACATGCCCGAGATTGAAGAGGCGCTGTCAAATTACTCCGGACTCAATGTAGCTGTTTCTTTTACTCCTCATTTGATACCGATGGACAGGGGAATTCTATCGACTATTTATGTAAATCTAAAGAAAAAACTAACGACTAAAAAACTAATCGGCATATATAAAGAACACTATAAGAATGAAAGGTTTGTCAGGATCTCTGAAGAAAAATACTACCCATCAACTAATCAGGTTCGCGGATCTAATTACTGCGATATAGGGATAAAGGTCAACAGCTCCGGCACAAGGGCTGTAATTGTGTCAGTTATTGATAATTTAGTAAAAGGCGCTTCGGGTCAGGCAGTGCAGAATATGAATCTCATGCTCGGATATGATGAATTCACAGGTATAGATACCGCACCTGTTTTCCCTTGAGTGAGAATTTCATTTAACACCCCTTATTCTATCTACAACCTTGGGAAATAATTCAGAAACATAATCAATATCCTTATCACTCGTAAATCTGCCAAGGCTAATCCGCACAGAGGACGCTGCCTCCTGCTTTGTAAGGCCCATTGACGAGAGCACATGTGAGGGGTCAATTGCCCCCTCAGAACAAGCCGATCCCGTAGATATAGCCACACCCTCAATATCCAGGTTCATAGCAAGCGAATCACCCTGAACTCCATCTATGCTTAAATTAAGCGTGTTCCATAACATCGATTCTGTTGATCCGTTTAATTTAACGCCACTGACGCTGCTTGTGATGTTCTCAAGAAGCCTATCCCTCAACAAGCAAATCTTGGACTCATCCTCACTAATCTCATTTTGGGCTATAACACATGCTGCCCCTAATCCCACTATGCCTGCTACATTTTCAGTGCCGGAGCGCCTGCCTCTCTCCTGCCCTCCGCCGTGAATCAAAGGGGATAGTACTACATTTTGGGAAAAAGAGTCTCTTATGAAAAGCGCGCCGACAGATTTCGGCCCGTAGAACTTATGTGCAGATATTGATACCAGATCTGCGGGTATTTTCTCTAGGTCTATCGTTATTTTTCCCGCAGCCTGTACCGCATCAGTGTGAAAGACGATGCCCTTTTCTTTAACAATATTTGAAATTTCTTCTATAGGAGAAATAACACCCGTCTCATTGTTTGCGTATATGCAGGAAACGAGAACTGTCTTATCCGTAATACTACCCCTGAGTTCATTAAGATCGATGATCCCGTCTTTATTTACTCCCAAGTAAGTTGCTTGAAAACCTTGCTTCTCCAGGTAGTGAAACGACTCAAGCACGCATTCATGCTCCACCTCGGTAGTTATAAGATGGTTCCCTTTTTCCTTCAAAGCTGCTGCTGTGCTTTTTATTGCGAAGTTTGCCCCCTCACTGCCGCCTGAGTTAAAAAAAATCTCTCTAGGACTTGCTGAGAGTAGCCCCGAGACCTGCTCCCTTGCTTTATCAAGAGCTTCTTTACCCTTTCTTCCATAGGAGTGAATGCTGGAAGGGTTTCCATAGTGCTCTGATAAGTAAGGCATCATAGCCTCTAGGACTCTGGGATCAATTGGGGTGGTTGCGTTGTAATCGAGATATATGTTTTTCATTTAATCTGACCCTGAGAGAAAATTATACTCCTCATTTATAATAGAGATAAATTCAGTTGCCAATTTTGATAATTTTCTATCCTTATGCCAGGCAGCAACTACTGTTCTGAACGGGGACTGTCCCCTGATCTCTCTGTACTCGCAGCTGTTTGAAGTGTCTGTCATCACAAGCATTTTTGGAACCATAGCGATACCGTTTCCAAACGATACACATTGCTGAATCGTAGATAAATTCCAAGTGCGGCATATAATGTCCGGATTTATCTGCTTCTCATAGCAAAAGCTCTTTACCTGCTCGCCCAGACAATGCTCTTCCTCCAATGCTATAAACGGAATGGATTTTAGATCATCAATCTTTATATTCTTCGACTTAGTAAGCGGATGTTCCGGAGATAGTGCAAGCACCAAAGGATCATCAAAGAGCGGTTTGTACTGTATGAGAGGGTCTTCAATCGGCAGGCTCATAATAGCCAGATCGATCTCCAGATTAATCAGGCTCCTTAAAAGTCTGTCAGTAAGATTTTCGTTTATTTTTATCCGGGACATTGGAAAAAGCTTGTGGTATCTATCCAGCGATCCGGGTAAAAGATATGGGGCTATTGTGGGTATTAAACCAACAGAGAGTGTCCCGGTTCCGGAGTCTATATCCTCGTGTATAGCGGATTTAATACTCCCTGCTTCTTTAAGAATTAGCTTCGCTCTTGGCAAAAGTGCTTTTCCGGCTTCGGTTAAGACTATTTTTCTGCTTAGCCTCTCAAAGAGCTCCTGACCCAATTCATGCTCAAGCTTTATAATTTGTTGGCTCAACGAAGGCTGTGCCACATAACATCTCTTGGCCGCCTTGCTAAAGCCTCCAGTCTCTGCAACCGCTACAAAATACCTTAATTGATGAAGTTCCATGATCGCAACCCAACTATAGGCAAAAACTATAGAATACATAGAAAATTAATATTAGACAACTATAATCAAACAGGTTTATTATATACTCTGTCTGGGGTAAGAATCTCATAATTTAAATACTAATGGAGGCAACAAAATGGCTAAGGAAAATATAAGTACTAACGGTGAGGGCAAATGCCCGTTTATGCATGGAGAGCTAAAGCACTCAGCAGGGGGAGGCACCTCTAATAGAGACTGGTGGCCGAATATGTTGAAATTAAACATACTCCGCCAAAACTCGTCTCTGTCCAATCCAATGGACAAAGAGTTCAACTATGCTGAGGAGTTCAAGTCTTTGGATTTAAATGCAGTGAAAAAAGACTTGTTCGATCTTATGACCACATCACAGGACTGGTGGCCGGCAGACTTCGGTCACTACGGGCCGCTTTTTATTCGTATGGCGTGGCACAGCGCAGGCACTTACCGAATCGCAGACGGCAGAGGCGGCGGGGGCTCAGGCACACAGCGCTTTGCACCGCTCAACAGCTGGCCTGATAATGCCAACCTGGATAAAGCTCGCCTTCTGCTCTGGCCGGTCAAGCAAAAATACGGAAAGAAGATCTCTTGGGCTGACCTGTTGATCCTGGCCGGCAACTGCGCGCTTGAGTCAATGGGCTTTAAAACATTCGGCTTTGGAGGCGGACGCGAGGACGTTTGGGAGCCTGAGGAAGACATCTACTGGGGCTCAGAAGCCCAGTGGCTCGGAGACAAGCGCTACAGCGGAGACAGGGACTTAGAGAATCCCCTAGGCGCTGTCCAGATGGGCCTTATCTATGTGAACCCCGAAGGTCCGAACGGAAATCCTGACCCATTGGCAGCAGCCCGCGACATAAGAGAGACGTTTGGACGTATGGCTATGAACGACGAGGAAACTGTTGCGCTTATCGCCGGAGGACACACATTCGGCAAAACTCACGGAGCAGCCAATCCGGACGAGTATGTAGGCCCAGAACCCGCTGCTGCAGGCATAGAGGAGCAGGGACTTGGCTGGAAGAACACATACGGCACTGGTAATGCTGACGATACAATTACAAGCGGACTGGAAGGAACATGGACGACAACACCTACAAAATGGAGCAATAATTACTTTGAGAATCTCTTTGGTTTTGAGTGGGAGCTGACAAAGAGCCCTGCAGGCGCTCATCAGTGGAAACCCGTAAACGGCGCGGGAGAAGGTACTGTGCCGGACGCACACGATCCCGAGAAAACACACGCGCCCTTTATGCTGACGACTGACCTGACCATGCGGATGGATCCTATCTATGAGCCAATTTCCAGACGTTTTTATGAGAACCCCGATGAATTCGCAGAGGCTTTTGCAAAGGCTTGGTTTAAGCTGACACACCGCGATATGGGCCCTCGCTCTCGTTATCTAGGCCCTGAGGTGCCTACTGAAGAGCTTATCTGGCAAGACCCTATCCCAGAAGTTACACACGAGCTGATTGACGATAGTGACATCGCCGCTCTTAAAGCCGACATACTTGCCTCGGGACTATCCGTGTCACAACTTGTTTCTACCGCCTGGGCATCGGCATCAACCTTCCGCGGCTCTGATAAGCGGGGAGGCGCAAACGGCGGACGTATACGACTAGCGCCACAGAAGGATTGGGAAGTCAACAATCCGGACGAACTAGCTAAGGTTCTCGATACACTTGAGGGTGTTCAAAAATCATTTAATGACGCACAAACCGGAGGCAAGCAGGTATCTATGGCCGATATGATTGTTCTTGGCGGATGCGCAGGAGTTGAGCAGGCTGCAAAGAATGCCGGTCATGATGTAACGGTACCATTTACTCCGGGACGCGGCGATGCGCTGCAAGAGCAGACCGATGTGGAATCATTCGCAGTGCTTGAGCCGATTGCAGACGGATTCCGCAACTACTTGAGCTCAGATTGCACCATAGCTGCTGAGCATATGCTTGTTGACCGTGCGCAGCTCCTTACGCTTACAGCCCCTGAGATGACAGCCCTTGTTGGCGGCATGCGAGTGCTTAATGCCAATTTCGGCGGGTCACAACATGGCGTTTTCACTAACCGTCCTGAGTCGCTTACAAATGACTTCTTTGTGAACCTGCTTGATCTTGGAACCACTTGGGAGGCCGCTTCTGAGGCCGGCGATCTGTTTGAAGGAAGTGACCGCGTATCAGGCGATCCTAAATGGACCGGTACCCGGGTTGATCTTATCTTCGGATCTAACTCAGAGCTTAGAGCTCTTGCAGAAGTATACGGATCAGGGGATTCGGAAGCGAAATTTGTAGAGGACTTTGTTGCTGCATGGACAAAGGTTATGAATCTTGACCGCTTTGATGTAGCGTGATTTCATCTACCTGAATAAAATAGACAATTAATACGGGGCCCTAATATTTAGGGCCTCAATTTCATCAAAAATCTATATTTTCCACTATTTACAGTCCGGTATTGACCCTCTTCCCAGAATATGTAACTATTTCATATTAATCCGGGGTCGAAATGAAATTCACACTTAGCTGGCTCAAAGACTACATAGATTTTGATCTATCCCCACAAGAACTATCTGACAGGCTTACTATGGCCGGGCTTGAGGTAGAGGACGTAATCTATCAGGGAAAAGGGCTCGAGAATATCGTAGTCGCTCAGATCACAGAGCAGGAGCCGCATCCCGACGCAGAGAAACTTACGCTGTGTAAGGTCACAGATGGCGAGAGCACCTATCCAATAGTCTGCGGCGCATCTAACATGAAGGCCGGCGACAAAGTGGCGCTTGCTAAAATAGGCGCAAACCTCCCGCCAGGACCTAAATTTGAAGACGGACTAAAGATTAAGAAGGCCAAAATCAGGGGCGAAGTATCAGAAGGCATGCTCTGTGCCGAGAATGAGATCGGACTCGGAGAAGAAAGTGACGGAATTATTATCCTTCATGAGTCAGCTACTCTAGGAGCTACTATCGTTGACGAATTAGGATTAAACGACGTTGTATTTGAGGTTGGAATTACTCCAAACCGCCCTGACTGCTTAAGCCTAATAGGTGTAGCAAGAGAAGTAGCTGCCTTAACGGGAAAAACTGTTAAACACCCGGACTCAAATGTTTCCGAGTCAGGCGGAGATATAGACAGCATTGCCAAAGTAGAATTACTTGATTCTGAAAAATGTCCTAGGTATTCGTGTCGCGTTATAAAAAACGTAAAAATCGGCCCTTCGCCTGATTGGCTAAAAAGAAGGCTGGAATCCTCTGATATAAGATCAATTAATAACGTAGTCGATGTTACAAACTATGTGCTGCTTGAGTTTGGACAGCCTCTGCATGCTTTTGACTACGATCTGCTCGAAGAAAGCAAAATTGTTGTAAGAGCAGCTAAAGACGGAGAAGTATTAAAAACCCTTGACGAAGTTGATAGAAAGCTTAGCTCTGATGACCTCTTAATCTGCGACGGCAAACGCCCTGTAGCGCTTGCAGGGGTAATGGGAGGAGCTAATACAGAAGTATCGGACACTACTAAAAATGTTCTGCTAGAGAGCGCATATTTTGATCCTGTAACTGTTAGAAAAACTTCCAAATCCACTGGGCTTAGGTCTGAGTCCTCATACAGGTTTGAAAGGGGTGTCGACCCAAATGCCGTAGTGAGAGCCCTTGACCGAGCTGCTGAGTTAATCAGAGAACTCGGAGACGGAGAGATAGCCAAGGGGGCAATTGACGAATATCCTGTCGTGATTGAGCCTACAGAGGTCAAACTGTCGCTCAAGAGAGCGAACAAAGCACTTGGCACCAACATTAGCGCAAAAGAGCTCTCCAGGATTACAAAGGGGCTTGAGTTTGAACAGCTTGAACAGAACAAAGAGGAATATACATTCCTTATCCCGACTTTTAGAGTAGATATAACCAGAGAAATTGACTTAATCGAAGAAGCCGCCAGGCTCCACGGATACGACAACATACCCACTACATTGCCTGCGGTGACGATGTCGTCGGAGAAGCCGAATATCGACAAATTAGTACAGGAGAAATTTAAAGAGACTCTAATATCTAGAGGATTTTATGAGGTAATTAACTACAGTTTTGAAGATCACGAACTGCTAAGCTTAGTTAATAAACAGGAAGCACTAAAAATATTAAATCCCCTCACCACAGAAAGCTCGGTTATGAGGACAAGTATGCTTCCCGGTCTTTTAAAAAACGCTATTCTCAATCTAAATCACCAGGAGCAGGATATAAGGCTTTTTGAATTCGGCAGAGTTTACCTGCCAGTAGAAAATACAGAATTGCCTAAGGAAATTAGAAAATTAACAGCTTTGGCAACCGGACGGAGAGAACCTGAACTCTGGGGAAAGGAGGAATTCGATTTCTTTGATTTTAAGAGCATCTTGGAAGGGGCATTTGGGGCCCTTATTAAGAAGGAGGATGTTAATTACCATGATGCTCAGGAAATTGGATTTCTTCACCCCGGAAAATCAGCTAGTCTCGTAGTCAAAGATAAAGAGATAGGATATCTGGGAGAGCTTCATCCGGACTTAAGCGAGAAGCTTGGGATTTCCAAGAGTGTGTATGTATTGGATATCGATTTGGATGAAATTGCTGCTATGGCAGAGCAAAAGAGTAAGAGGTTTAATCCTCTTCCAAAGTTCCCTTCAGTGAGAAGAGATATAGCCTTGATTGTAGATGAATCAGTACCGGCTGCAGGAATACTTGAGGAAATAGACAATATCGGCTCGAATTTAATAGAAGACGCAGAAATATTTGACGTCTATACGGGCGAGCATGTAGAAGAGGGGAAAAAGAGTGTTGCAGTGTCTCTGCAGCTCAGAGCATCCGATAAAACATTAACCGAAGAAGAGATAAACAAAGTTCAGGAAAAAGCAGTTAAAAAACTCGGCTTGGCTCTTGGAGCCGAATTACGTACAATATAGAATACTAAAGCGAGGTATAGAGATGACGAAAAAAGAACTTGCAGATGTAATTCACACGAAGATTGGCCTGTCAAAAAGGGAGTCGGCAGAGATAGTTGAGTTTTTCTTTGATATTACAAAAGACAGGCTAAGCAAAGGCGAGGGAATTAAGCTTCCGCGCTTTGGCAGTTTTAGAGTTCAAAACCGGAAAGCTAGAAAAGGAAGAAACCCCGCTACCGGAGAAACAATTGAGATCGCTGAGAGAAAAGCAGTCGTGTTTAAACCAAGCAGGTTTCTCCGTGATTCTATAGATAAACATACAGACTAATGTATGAAATATTTGTATAGTTTCTTTAGAAACAATATTCTAACAGGCGTACTGGTAACAGTACCGTTTGCCCTTACCATATTTGTGCTATACAAGCTTGGGACTTGGATTATAGGGCTTGTAAGCGCAGCACCTAATAAATTTATCGGTGAGCTACTCAATCAGCACAATCCCCTTGTCTCTCAAACCATATTATTTCTCATAGGACTCCTGGGAGCATTACTAATAGTTCTAATTGCGGGAGCCGTGGCCAGAAATATCCTGGGCCGAAAGCTGGTTGGATTCAGCGAGTATATTATCACCAAGATACCTTTTGCCAGAACTATATATATAGCCACAAAACAGATAGTAGAGACGGTAATGGGCAGAGGGGGTATGAAGAACCTAAAGCGTGTAGCTATGTTCGAGTATCCACGTAAAGGGATTTTTTCAATAGGTTTCGTAACAGGGACTATTGAGGACGGAGTCCATCACAACAGATCGGGGCAAAAACTTGTCAGTATTTTTGTTCCTACCACACCAAACCCTACCAGCGGGTATTATATTATGCTTCCGGAAGATGACATAAAAGAATTGTCGATTTCTGTTGAAGACGCATTTAGAATAATAATGTCAGCGGGTCTCGCTGCAAACAATTCGGAAAATGCTGGCACGGGTAACAAAGACACTTAAAAAATATCAGATGCTCACCCAAGGTGAGAAAGTAGTTCTTGGAGTCTCAGGAGGTGCTGACTCTATTGCTTTGCTATATGTGTTAAATGAGATGATAGAGTACGGTCTCGATCTAATCGTAGCTCACCTGAATCACGGCATTAGAGGGGATGAAGCAAAAAGGGACGCAGAGTTTGTTAAGGAAACCGCAAGGAAGCTTGGGATTACATATGTGTACGGTGAGGTTGACGCACTTAAGTACAAAGAAGAGCACGGACTTTCCCTTGAGGACGCAGCAAGGACCCTTAGGTATAAATTTTTCGACCAAGTTCTAAACAAGCACTATGCAACAAAACTCGCCACTGCCCATACGTTGGACGACCAGGCCGAGACTGTGCTGATGAGATTAATTAGAGGAAGCGGATCCCGGGGGCTCTCGGGCATTCCGCCTGTTTCAAACCATATAGTAAGACCGCTTATCGAAACTAGCCGTTCGGAAATAGAAGAATATCTCCGCACAAAGGGTGTTAAATGGGTTGAGGACTCGACAAATGTATCAGATGAATTCCAAAGGAATAAGATCAGGCGCGAGCTAGTACCGGAGCTTGAGAGCTACAACCCCCAGATAAAAGAAACTCTTTCTCGTACGGCAGATATACTTAGGTCAGAGGATGAGTTCGTAACAAAAGAAGCTATTAAACATTTTGAGAGAACTTTCAAACTAAACGGGTCAGAGCTGGTTGGTGATCTGAACATTTACAGCAGCATAGATAAATCACTTAGGTTCTCGCTACTAAGAGCAGCAGTTGAAAAACTTAGTGCCAGTTTGAAGAACATCTCCTCAACCCATATAGTCTCAACAGATGATTTCCTGCTCTCTGATGCAGCCTCGGGAGAAGTTGAGCTTCCGGGAGGAAATATAATAGTAAAAGGCTATGATTCATTTCTCGTTACAAACAAATCTGAGCTAGACCGTGAATTCTCTTATCTCATTCAGTCAGAAGGAAAATGGGGGTTCCCCGAGCTCGAGGTTGAGGTCTCAACGGTTAAATCAGATACTCTGGATGAGAATGATGAAAGTGTTGCATACTTTGATTCTGATTCAGTTGAGTTCCCAATTGAAGTTAGAAACTATAATCCCGGCGACCGCTTTTGTCCTCTTGGAATGAGGGACTCTAAAAAACTTCAGGACTATTTCACCGATATTAAGCTTCCTAAGTTCCTTAGATCCAGAGTTCCGATATTCTGCACCGGGGGTGAAATTATGTGGCTTGGAGGAATCAGGATCGACAATAGATTTAAAGTTATAGATAGGGAAAATGCCCTTTTAAGACTCAAGCTGGTTAGGCCGAATTTTTCCTAAATACTATGGCCGCTGCTTTGATGTGCCAAGTATGCTGAGCCTATAATACCTGCGTCGTCCCCAAGAGCCCCTCTTTCTATCTTGGCCCTTTCCATAGGTACATGGAAAGACCTTTTGCTGGCTTCATCACGGAGAGAGCCAATAAACAAATCCCATGCATTAGAAACCCCGCCGCCGATTACAACCATCTCTACATTCAGTAAATTTATAAGACTTGCAATTCCTATTCCCAGCGCTACTCCGACTTCATGCCAAATAGAAAGAGAAAATTCATCCCCCTTGCTTGCCGCTTCCATTACTATTAGCGGAATGTCCTCTATCTCTGCATCTTTAAGACCTTTCCTAAGAGAGGTAACTAAGTTTTCATCATTGAGGCCTTCGTGGACCATCCTTTTTACAGCGTTGGCAGATGCATAGCTTTCAAGACAGCCGTAGTTGCCGCAGTTACACTTGGCGCCGTCGGGATAAATCGTAATATGCCCAATCTCCCCCGCCATTCCGCCTACCCCTGTCCATAATTTGTCACTAATGATAATTCCCCCACCAACACCCGTTCCCATTGTAATCATTATCATGGAGTCTACGTCTTTTGCCGCACCCATCCACCATTCTCCAAGTGCAGCACAGTTGGCATCGTTTTCAATCACTACATTGATATTACTCCCTAGCTTTTCATCAAGCACAGACCTAAGCGGATAGTTGTCCACATTGATTATATTCGGGGCATCGGTAACGATTCCGTTTTCTGAATCTATAATTCCCGGGATACCGATTGCGATATCGTATACTTTTTCACCGCGGCTAATATCCTTGATAAATACTGCGAGATTATCAATCAGTCTGTCTATCCCCTGATCCGCCTCGGAGAGTATTTTCATCCTCTTTAGAATATTCCCCTCGCTGTCAACTAGAGCGCCTCTCAGGTTAGTTCCCCCAATATCTATCCCAATTACAGTATCAGCCATTTCTCTTCCTTTTCGTGTTATAATTCCCTTCTCAACAAATAATACTGAGTGACCTAAGACTAGACAATAAAGATAGAAATGCCAATTAAAAATAAGATACTTTGTTACGAAAGCTCACTAGGCGCAAATGAGGAAATGTATGGAACCGCCCCAAGGGTGGATCTGTGGCTGCTAGTTGAGTACAGAGGAAACTGGTCCGGCAGTG
>JABAOE010007413.1_pt1 | contig 24307 bp, 19 predicted proteins | sample 7062141 | NCBI WGS metagenome assembly JABAOE01 (sample SAMN14538627, study PRJNA623070) | marine sediment metagenome | biome: marine biome [ENVO:00000428]; feature: marine pelagic biome [ENVO:01000023]; material: deep marine sediment [ENVO:00002113] | place: India: Gulf of Khambhat ... | reverse complement strand
TCGGCGATGGCGCTCAGCAGGGACACCACGCCCTCCACTTCCCGGGTGGCGTCGAGGAGGCCCTGGTCGACCCGGTCGGCCCCTGTTGCGCGCGCCCGCCTGACCGCACGTTGCACCCCCCGACCCAGGAGGCCCGTTGAGCAACGCCGCGTCCGACCCGCTCCGCCGAAGGTCCTTCCTCGCGTACTGCGGAAGCCTGGGCCTGGGCTCCACGCTCTTTCCCGGAGCGCTCTGGGCCGAGTCCGGGGGGGCGCAGGAGGCGATCACGGCCGAGATGATCGACCACGCGGCGCGGCTGGCCGGACTGGCGTTCTCCCCGGCCGACGTCGAGGAGATGGTCGAGGGCGTGAACCAGAACCTCACGCTCCACCGCGAGCTGCGGACCGTCCCCATCGATCAGACCGTCGCACCGCCCCTCCACTTCAGCCCCGTGGTTCCCGGCCAGACCTTCGGCGACGAGCGCCGTCCCTTCCGGCCGAGCCCACCGCCCCGCGTGACGCGGCCGGCCGACCTGGAGGAGGTCGCATTCTGGCCGGTCACGCACCTCGGCGCCCTCTTGTCTTCGGGTCAGGTCAGCTCCGTGGAGCTGACGCAAATGTACCTCGACCGCCTGCGTCGCTTCGACCGGGTGCTCGAGTGCGTCGTGACCCTCACGCCGGAGCTCGCCATGGAGGAGGCCGAGCGGGCGGATCGGGAGCTGGCGGAGGGCCGGTACCGGGGACCGCTGCACGGGATCCCCTGGGGCGCCAAGGATCTGCTGGCCGTGCGCGGGTACCGCACCACCTGGGGCTCCGAGGCGTACCGTGACCAGACCCTGGACTACGACGCCACGGTGGTTCGGCGGCTCTCCGACGCCGGCGCCGTGCTGGTGGCCAAGCTCACGACGGGCGAGATCGCCCGGGGCGACCGGTGGTTCGGGGGCCGCACGCGCAACCCCTGGAGCCCCGAAGAGGGATCCGGCGGCTCGTCGGCGGGCCCGGCGGCGGCCACCGCGGCGGGCCTCGTGGCCTTCTCCATCGGCACCGAGACGCTGGGCTCGATCGTGGGGCCGTCGCGCACCTGCGGCGTCACGGGCCTGCGCCCCACCTTCGGGCGGGTGAGCCGGCACGGGGTCATGCCCGTCAGCTGGAGCCTCGACAAGGTGGGGCCCATGTGCCGCTCCGTGGAGGACTGCGCCCTGGTCTTCGAGGCGATCCGGGGCCCGGACCTCCTCGACCTGGCCGTGGCGGACCGGCCCTTCAACTGGGACGCCGCCGCACCCCTCGCCGGGCTCAGGGTGGGGTACCTCGCGCAGGCGTTCGAGGCGGAGCGGCGAGGCGAGCGCGCCGCCGCCGAGCGCGCGAACGACCTCGCCACCCTGGAGGCCCTCGGACGCCTGGGCGTGGAGCTGCGGCCCTTCGCCCTTCCCGAGCACGCCGACATGGACGCCCTGCAGATGCTCCTGGTCGACGAGGCGGCGGCCTTCGACGAGCTGGTGCAGACCGGTCGCATCGATCTCCTGATCCAGGACCGGGACGAGCCCGAGGACATGCTGATGCGCGTGGCGCGCCTGTTCCCGGCCGTGGAGTACGTCCAGCTGAACCGGCGGCGCGCCCAGCTCATGCAGGGCATGGCCGAGGCGATGGGCGACCTGGACGTCTACGTGGCCCCTCACGGCGGGAGCGCCAACAACTCCGCCACGAACCTGACGGGGCATCCGGCGGTGTCGGTGCCCAACGGGTTCGCTTCGGACGGCACGCCCACGGGGATCCTCTTCGTGGGCGCGCTCTACGGAGAGGCCGCGATGCTCCGCCTGGCCAAGGCGTATCAGGACGCGTCCGGATTCCACCTCACGAGGCCGCCGCTGTCCCTGTGAGACCGGGCCGAGAGGCGTTCCCGCGTCACGCCCGGCGCGGCGGGACGCCCCTCGCCCGGGGCTCCATCAGGCCGGACGCCCACCCCTTCCGCCCGGACGCGTCCCCGTCCAGAGCACCCAGCCGAAGACGCCTCCGAGCAGCAGCAGGGTGAAGAGGGAAGCCGGGTCCCTCGGGAGGCCGGCCACGATCTTGTGTAGGGACAACCCGTCGTCGGCCTGGGCGAACACCGCGAGCATCGCGTGCATGAACATCGGATAGACTCCCACCCCGGCGAACGGGGTGCTCCTGGGTCGTGGGTCGCCGCCCCGGGAAGCGGAGCGGCACGATTCGAACGCCTCGAGGCCGGCGCCTGGGGCGCCCCTCGAAGGATCAGGACCCGGGCGGAGCGTTCGACGGAACGGCGGTCAGACCGAAGAGGCGGATTCCCGCGCGGCGGCGCGCCTCCCCCGATCCCTCGGGCCGGACGGCCGAGGCGAAGGGGGGACCGTCGGACAGGCCGTCTCGTGTCCGACGAGGTGCGGTCTCCACGGAGTGCGGCCCGTCCCCCGATGCGGTCCAGCCCGCTGGGGGCGGCGCGACGTGGCCGAGCTCGCCCCAGAGGAGGGCGGAGGCCCCGCCCGCCCCTCCGAAACGGTCGGGGTCACGTTGGCCGCCTTCCGGCGCCGCCGCGCCGAGCGACGAAGCCCCGACCACGCCCGAACACAGGGCCAGGGCGAGCCAGCGACCTCGGGAGCGCGGCTCCCGCATGTTGCACGTCCGGTGGAAGCTCCCGCTGATCGGTGCCGTTCGGCCACCGCTGGGCGGGCACGCCGGGAAATCTAGCGCGGGGCTCGGAGCGGCTGAAGGCCGCCGGGGCCGCGGCGGGATCCCGCCCTGCGCCCCGGGCGGTGGCGGCGTCCCGCCCTGCGTCCGGTGACGGGCCACCCGGCCTGGGCGCGGGAGCGGGCGATCACCCCTGGCGCGCACCTCCGAGCGCCTGAGGGGGCGATGACGCGATGTGACCGGCCCGATCCCGGCCNNGACCGGCCCGATCCCGGCCCCGGGCGGCTACCGCGCTCCCTTGCGCAGCACCCGCCCCGGCCGCTCGCCGGTGAACGCCCCGTCCCGGATCGCCGCCCGCCCGTTCACGAAGACGTGCACCATCCCCTCCGAGTAGCGGTGCGGGTCGGTGAAGGTCGCGACGTCGCGGACGCGCCCGAGATCGAAGACGAGGACGTCGGCGGCGGCGCCGGCGCGCAGCGCGCCGCGGTCGGGCATGCCGAAGACGAGCGCGGGCAGCGAGGTCATGCTGCGGATCGCGTCCTCGAGGGTGACGACGCCCTCCTCGACCACGTACGCGCGCAGCTTGCGCGCGAAGGCGCCGTAGGCGCGCGGGTGCGGCACGCCCTCCCCCATCGGCACGAGGTCGCCGTCCGACGAGGTCATCGTCCACGGCTGCGCCATGAGCGTCTCGACGTCGTCGTCGTGCATGTTGAAGGAGACGATGCCGGGGCCGCCCTCCCGCAGGAGATCGATCGCGGTGTCGATGGGATCCTGGCCGCGCTCGGCGGCGACCTCGCTGAGCAGCTTGCCTTCGATCGACGGATCGGGGCGGTGGCGCCGGAACTGGATGCGGTCGGCGCCGCCCCGGCGCGCGAGCCCCTCGACCATCCCCTCGCGGATGCGCGCCATCGTCGCCGGGTCGTCCATGCGCGCCATGAGCGAGTCGCGCCCCCCGGCCTGCGACCAGCGCGGCAGGAGCGCGGCCCCGAGACCGGTCGACGACGCCGTGTAGGGGTACTGGTCGGCGAAGACCTGCACCCCCTCGGCCCGGGCGCGCTCGACGCGCTGCACGATCGCGGCGCCGTACCCCCACACCATCGGGCCGAGCGCCTTGACGTGCGTGAGCACGGTCGGGATCCCGGCGACGCGGCCGACGTCGATGACCTCCTCGACCGAGGCGATGAGGCCGATCGAGTACGTCGACTCGTCGCGGTGGTGGCTCGTGTACGCGCCCCCGTACGGCGCGACCTCCTCGGCGAGCTCCTCGATCTCCTCGGGCGGCGCGTAGCTCCCGGGCACGTAGTAGGTGCCCGAGGAGAGCCCCCAGGCCCCCTCCTCCATCCCGTCGACGACGAGCGCGCGCATGCGGTCCAGCTCCGCGGGCGTGGCGTGGCGGTCCGCCTCGCCGAGCACCTCACGCCGCACCGAGCCGTGCGGGACGAGCTGCGCGGCGTTGACCCCGAGGCCGTCGGCGAGGAGCGCGGCGCGCTGGGCGGCCAGGTCGACCGGCCCGCCCCCGTCGGGGTTGATGAAGACCGTGGTGAGCCCCATGGCCAGCAGCGGCTCGGCGTGGCTCAGCCCCGGCGTCGCGAGCCCGGGACCCGAGTGCGAGTGCGTGTCGATGAAGCCGGGGGTAACGTACAGCCCCGTGGCGTCGATGACCTCGTCGGCATCCACGTCGCCGAGCGGCCCGACCGCGGCGATGCGGTCGCCGCGCAGGAGCACGTCCGCGTGGATCCACGGGTTGCCCGAGCCGTCCATGACCCGCCCGTTGCGGATGAGCACGGTTCGCTCCTGGGCCTCGGCGGGCGCGGCGGCCCCGCCGAGGGCCGGCAGCGTCGCCAGGAGGAGCGCGGCGCAGAGCGACGGGAGAGGGCGGGCGCGTGACGTCATGACGGAGCGGGCCGAAGTTCGAGGTCGGGGGCTGCACGGCGCATGCCGGGGCGCAACATGGCCCCCGAAGGGACGGGAGGCGAGATGGGAAGAGAGACGGGCGGCGAGATCGGAGGCGAGCCGATGCGCGAGAGCCGGGGAGCTCACGGTGCTGCTGCAGTCCCTGGAGGGGCGCGGCTACAAGGCGTACGAGCAGCTTCGGGGCCGCTGGCGCAATGACGGCTTCGTGCTGCACGTCGACCACGTGCAGGGCGATCCGTTCGCGGCCCCCAGCCGCGTGCGCGCCGTGATCGAGCCCGACGACGCGGGGCTGGCCCCCACGGCCCACGCCTCCGCGCCCCGCGCGCTCGGCACCGCGGCCTTCCTCGCCCGCGCCTTCGCCGCACGCGCCCGTGCAGCGTCCCGCTCGCTGGGCACCGGCAGGAGCGGCGAGATCCGCATGGAGCACCCGGGGCAGCAGGTGATGGCGCAGACCGCCGTGCTCGTGGACGCCGAGGGCCGGGTCGAGGCGCGCTTCACCGTGGGGCTGCCGGCCCGCGGCCGCAGGATCGCGGGGCGCGCCGCGGCGGAGCTGCTCGGCGACGACGTCCCGGCCGTGGTCCGCGGCACGCTCCTCGCGGGCGCTCACGACCCCCACGAGATCGAGGCCTGCGCCGCGGCGAACGAGGACGCCGAGGCGCTGCGCTCGCAGCTCGCCGACCGGGGCCTCGTGGCCTTCGTCGCCGACGGCGCCCGCCTCCCCCGCCGCAGCGGGATCGACGACCGGCCGCTCGAGGGGTCCGAGGTCGTCGCCTTCACCGCGCCCGGGTCGCTGCGCGTGACCCTCGACGCCCCCAACGCCGGGCCGGTCACGGGGATGGGCGTGGGCGAGGGGGTCACGCTGATCGTGGGCGGCGGCTTCCACGGCAAGAGCACGCTCCTGCGCGCGCTCGAGTCCGGGGTCTACGACCACCGACCCGGGGACGGGCGCGAGCGGGTCGTGACGCGCCCCGACGCGGTGAAGATCCGCGCCGAGGACGGTCGCGCGATCACCGGGGTCGACATCTCCACCTTCATCGACGGGCTGCCGCTCGGCCGCGACACCCGCGCCTTCACCACGCCGAACGCCTCGGGCTCGACGAGCCAGGCGGCCGCGATCGTCGAGGCGCTCGAGGCGGGCGCCGGGCTCCTGCTGGTCGACGAGGACACCTCGGCCACGAACTTCATGATCCGCGACCGCCGCATGCAGGAGCTCGTCCCGGGCGCCGGCGAGCCGATCACGCCCTTCGTCGACCGCGTGCGCGAGCTGCACCGGCGGTGCGGCGTGAGCAGCGTGCTCGTGATCGGCGGGAGCGGGGACTACCTGGACGTGGCCGACCGGGTGATCCGGATGGCCGACTACCGCCCCGCCGACGTGACCGACGAGGCCCGGGGCGTCGCGGCCGCGCTCCCGACCGGACGGGCCCCGGGCACGGTGACGGCCTTCCAGCCCCCCCCGCCGCGGCGCCTCGACCCGGCCAGCGTCGATGCCCGCCGCGGCCGGCGCGAGACGTACGTGCGCGTTCCCGACGACCGCACCCTCCTCTTCGGGACGGCGACGATCGACCTGGTCGCGGTCGAGCAGCTCGCGAGCCGGGCGCAGACCCGGGCGATCGGGCAGGCGCTCGCGCTGCTCGGGGGCGACGTCCTCGCGCGCTCGGCCTCGCTGGCCGAGGCGCTGGACGCGGTCGAAGCGCTCGTCTCGTCCGAAGGGCTCGACGCGCTGGACGGACGGCGGGTCGGTGACCTGGCCTCGTTCCGCCGCTTCGAGCTCGCCGCGGCGCTGAACCGACTCCGGTCGCTGCGGGTACGGGCTTAGCGTGTCGTTCCAGCGGCCTCTCGGTGGCTCGCGGACCTCCCGGACACCGGACCCGCTTCTGCTCCCGCTCACGCGCCGACGCCCCGCGAGGCCGTCATGACGCTGCGACCCGATCGGGGGACGCGCCTACGATCCGACGCCGACCTGGCCCTTCCCGACGCGCCGGCCGAGGTCCCTGCGCTCGGGCCGCGGGACGGGGGGCTCGCCATCGCGTGCGCGGCGGGGCCGGGCCGCCTCCTCGTCGAAGGAGGCGCCGCCGCCGCGGTGGGGACGCAGCGAGGCCCGCTCGAGCAGGTCCGCATCGGCGGGTGGCTGGTCGCGAGCGACCTCGAGGCCGAAGCCGGCGCGGTGGCCAACCTCGTCGCGTGGCCCGGCCTCGCGTGCCGGGAGCGGATCGGCCCCGACGGGGTGACCTTCGAGAGCACGCTGGCTTCGGCGACGCTTCCGCTCGTGGCCGTGCAGTGGGAGGGCCCGCCCCCGCGCTGGATCGAGCTGGCGCTGCACGCCCCGCGGCCCGGCGCGGCGTATCGCGTCGGTCCTCGCGCGCTGGTCGTCGCGGACGAAGCCGCACGCCGGGTGGCGCTCGCCGTGGCGCCCACCCCGCGGCGCCTCTCGGCCGTCGAGGAGCCCGGCGCGGCGCTGCGGGTGCGCGTCGAGCCGTCCCCTTCGGGCCCCACGACGCTCCTCCTCGCGGCGGGGACGGACGCCCGCGTCCGCGCGGCGTTCGCCGCGGCCCCCCACCTGGCCGCGCACGCGCGCATCGCGCGCAGGCCACCCTTCGACGGGGGGCTGAAGCTGAGGACCGGCGTCGCGCAGCTCGACGACGGCGTCGAGTGGGCGCGGTGCCGCCTCCGCTCGGCCCTGGCGCGCGCCGCGGCGGAGGCGGGTCACCGGCCTCCTCCGTCCGACCCCCTCTGGGCCACCGCAGCCGCCCTCGGCGTGGGCGACCGGGAAGCCGCCCTGGCCGGCCTCGAGGCGCTCGGGCTCGGGCGCCCCTACGCGGCCGGGCTCCTGGCCGCCCGCTTCGCGATGACCTTCGGGGAGGCCGGACCGGCTCTGGAGCGCGGTCGGGCGCTGCTCGCGACGGAGGCCGGCGGCCCGTCGTCGGCGCCCGGCTCGGCCACCGACGACGCCGCGTTGCGGCGGCCGTGCCTGGAGGCCCTCGCCGAGGCGCTGCGCTGGGCCGCGTCCGACGAGCTCGTGCGGCGTCTCCGCGCCGCGGCCGCGTTCGGGACGGTGCGCGGCCACCCCGGGCCACCCGATCGGGGCCGATGGCTCTCCGGGCTCCTGGCCGGCGATCCCCCGACACGGCCACCCGACGCGGCGCCCGAGGCCGAGAGGAGGCTCTACGACGTCCCGGCCCGCTTCGGCTCCGATCCGGACGCCGCCTGGGCCCTCTGGCGGGGGGCGTGGGACGAGCCCGGGACGCATGGCGCTCCGGGAGCGTTCGGCCCAGGCGCGTGGGACGGGCCCGACGGAGCCGCCGGCCTCGTCGCTCCCGTCACCTCGTCGCTGCTGCTCGGGCTCACGGCGGGCCTGCTCGGGCTGGCCCCCGACGCCCACGTCGGTCTCGTCCGCATCGCCCCGCGCTTCCCGGCCCACCTGCGGAGCTTCCGGGCGGAGGGGATCACGGTCGGCTCGAGCCGCCTCACGCTCTCGTACGAGAGGGAGGGCGGCGCCCACCGCTTCAGCCTGGAGCCGACCGCCGGCGCGGTGCCCGCGACCGTGATCTTCGCGCCCCGCGTCGTCGGGGTCGTGGCCGGCGTCCGCGTCGACGGGCAGGAGGCCGAGCTCGACCTCCGGACGGAGCCGGGACACACGGTCGCGCCGGTCAAGCTGGCCGTGGACGCGACGCGCACCGTCGAGATCGTGACCGGCTGAGCAACGCGGGGGCGGGGAGCTCGAGCTCCCCGCCCCCNNAGCCGTGCTCGGTGAGGAGCGCGCGCAGGCGGCCCTCCCGCTCGGGAAGCGCCGTCTTCGCCACGGCGCGCGCGAACTCGATGCGGTGCGCCTCCGACACCTTGTCCAGCACGGCGATCGGCGCGCCGTACCTCAGGAGGATTCGCTTCGCGTCGACAGCTACGGAATCGGTCACGTGGGTCTCAAGTCGACTGCTCGAAAGGGCTTAGGCTGAACCAGCAAAACGATAACCGAAACGGGCCCCGGCGATCCAGGCCCCGTCCCGCCCCCCGGCTCCGCCGCTCATGGCGCGTTGCCCCGCGCGGCGAGCGGCGGTGCGTGGCGCGTCAGTTCATCGTCGAGCGGTCCGGGTCTTCGGCATCCTCGGAGTCCGACGGGGCGCTGGGCAGCACCAGCGGGCCCTCGAGCCGGAAGCGCGGGATCTCGACGCGGAACTCCTCGCCGTCCGGCCGCACGAAGGTGTAGTAGCCCTCCATGTACCCCACCGGGGAGCGTAGCACGCAGTAGCTGCGGTACTCGTGGGAGTCTCCCGGGGCGAGGAACGGCTGCTGGCCGACGACCCCCTCACCGTCCACGACCGAGTCGTCGCCGGCCGCGTCGTGGATGCGCCAGTGGCGGAAGAGGAGCTGCGCGGGGGCGTCGCCCTCGTTGGACATGTTGATCCGGTACGAGAAGACGAAGGTGCCGTCCGCGGGGTCGGAATCGGCCAGCGAGAATCGCGGCCGTACCTGCACCCGGATGCCTTGCGTCGCCTTCTCGTATCGCATGAGGAGAGTCCCGGAGGGTCAAGTTTCTCGTTCTACACGACTCGGCGCGGAAAGTCTCGGGCGGCGGGTCCGGCTCCCCCGCGACCGGCTCGGCTCCGGCGCCGCAGCCGGACCACGGGCGAGCCCCGACGGGTCCCGGCTCCGAGTCAGCTCCGGTCGATCAGAACCGTGTGGGTGCGTCCCGCCGAGGAGATGATCGATCCCCCGAGCAGCTCGGCGATCGCGTTGCTCAGATCGTCGCTGTCCGACGTCACCGAGACGGCCACGATCCGCGACGTCGCGGGGTCGTAGGGCAGACCGCCGGGGAGGTCGTAGCTCTCGAACTTCAGCTCGTACCCGTTGCCCCGGAAGGAGAAGCCGTCGGGGAGGTAGCCGTCGAGCTCGGGCGGGATCGTGCCGAGCGTCGCGTCCGCGGGCCACGCGTGCATGTCGCCGTTGTAGCTCACGGTCGCGACCCTCACGACGTCGACGTCGCCCGCCACCTCGGCGGCCCGGGCCCGGAGCTGCACGGTCCGGAAGTTGGGGATCGCCAGGCCCGCCAGGATGCCCACGATGGCCATGACCGTGAGGAGCTCGACCAGGGTGAAGCCACCCCGGCGCCGATCGATGCGGCGGCCCCCTTGCCGGCTCGTCTGCATGGCGGTCACCCGGGCAACAGCAAGGGACCCGTGAACTCCTCGACCGTCATGGTCGCGGAGTCGTAGGAAAGGACCTCGTCGCCGACGTTGGTGACCAGCGAGAAGGAGTCGTTGGGGCCCGGCCGGTAGTCGACCGACCCCACCAGCGCGTTGGCGCCCGCCTCCTCCAGCGTCGCGGGCAGCCTGCCGTTGGCCGCGGCGTAGCTCTGGATCCGGGCGATACCGAGGTACATGGCCGCCCGCAGGCGCTCGACCTGCTGCGTCTGGGGCGGGGGATGGATCGGATTGACGGTCGTCCACTGCGGCTGCGCCGCGAGGAAGTAGACCGCCAGCAGCCCGAGGTTGAGCGCGACCGGGAGCATCCACTTCGCTCGCGCCTTCGGCGCGGTCTTCCTGGCCTGGGCCTCATCGCGCTCGGCCGCGTGCCGCAGGACGTCCGCCACGGCGTCCGCGGTCTCCTGCCCCGTCGACGCCGCACGCGCGTGATAGGGCTTGACCTGGTCCTTGTCGCTCATCCGATGCAGAGTCGACACCGCTCCCGTGCGCGCTTCGCGCCGTGCGTTCGAGCTTGCGTGGGGCGCTGGGGGGGCAGCCGGTTCTTCCATGATATTCCCGGTGCCGACGCTCGTACAGGCTTCTCTGCGCGCGGTCGCCCGTCGGGTCGACGGTCCGCGCCGCGCGGGGTACCTTCGGGACATGAAGAGCCCCCGCCATTCCCGGTCCGTCGAGGACTACCTGAAAGCCATCTACGGCCTGTGCGAGACCGGGGATCCGGCATCCACCAGCTCGATCGCCGACGCGCTGGAGATCCAGCCCGCGTCGGTCACCGGAATGATCAAGCGGCTGGCGGAGTCGGGGCTGGTCGAGCACGTGCCCTACAAGGGCGTCCGGCTCACCGCCCGGGGCACGCGCGACGCGCTGCGCGTCCTTCGCCGCCACCGCATCCTCGAGACGTACCTGTGCGAGCGGCTCGGCTACTCCTGGGACGACGTGCACGCCGAGGCCGAGCGCCTCGAGCACGCCGCCTCCGAGCAGCTCGTCGAGAAGATGGCGGCGGCGCTCGGCTTTCCCAGCCACGATCCGCACGGAGCGCCGATTCCGACCCGGTCGGGCGACGTCGAGTACTCCGATCCGTCCACCCTCGCCGATGCGCGCCCCGGCGACCGGGTGCGCATCCGCGCGGTGCGCGACGAGGACTCGGCCGACCTGCGCTCGATGGCGGCCGAGGGCCTGGTGCCCGGCACCCGCCTGGTGGTGAGCGCGGGCCAGTCGGTCGACGGCGCGGTCGAGGTCAGCCTGGGGCCGGACGAAGAGCCCCGGCGGGCCGTCCTCACGGAGCTGGCGCGCCACATCTATGTCGTTCCCGACGAGGGCTAGGGCCTCGGACGGGCCGGCCGGGTCCGGCCTCGGCGCCGGGGCACCGCGCGGTGGCGGGGCCGTGCGCTCCCTCGTGGTCGGGGTAGCCGGCGGGAGCGGCTCGGGAAAGAGCACGGTCGTGCGCGAGGTCGTGCGGCTGCTCGGGACCGACACGGTCTCCGTGATCCAGCACGACGCATACTATCGCGACCTCTCGCACCTGCCCTTCCGGGAGCGCGCCCGGACGAACTTCGACCACCCCGACAGCCTCGAGACGGAGCTCCTCGTGCGGCACGTCTCCCGCCTGGTCTCGGGGGAAGTCGTCGAGGTGCCGACGTACGACTTCGCGACCCACACCCGCCTCGAGGGCAGCCGACGCGTCCCGCCCTCGCCGCTCGTCGTTCTCGACGGGATCCTCGTCCTCGCCGACGCCGGGCTCCGGAGCCTGCTCGACTACTCCGTCTTCGTCCACGCCGAGCCCAAGGAGCGCCTGGCGCGCAGGATCGAGCGCGACACGAGGGACCGCGGCCGCTCGCCCGAGTCCGTCCTGGAGCAGTTCGAGCGCTTCGTCCGTCCGATGCACGACCACTGGGTCGAGCCGAGCCGCGCGCACGCCGACATGACGATCCTCGAGGGCGGCCACAACCGGGAGGCGGTCGGCCGGCTCGTTCGGACGCTCAGCGGCCTCCTGTCCCCGCGGGCAGGATGATCGCCTTGGTCACCCTGAGCGCTTCCACGTCCTCCAGGGCGCGCCCGGCGCCGTCGAGGTCGTAGCGCCCTCCGATCACGTCGCGGAAGGGGAGGCGGGCGCGGTGGCGGGCGAAGACGCGGAGGGCCCGCACGAGGTGGTGGAAGTCCGTCCCCCACTGCCCCCGCACGTCCACGTGCTTGCGGTTCAGCTCCGCGTGCGGGTTGAGCGCGGTCTCGCCGACGTCGGTGTAGTGCCCCGCGACCACGTACGTGCCGCCGTCGCGCACGACGCGCAGTCCCTCCCCGATCGCCGAGGGATGGCCGGCCGCCTCGATCACCACGTCCGGACCGTGCCCGCCCGTCGCCTCCCGGATCTCCTCCGCCCGCTCCTCCTCCGTCGTGGCGGTGACGTCCCACGTACGGTCGACCCCGAGCGCGGCCCCCAGCGCGAGCCGCCGCTCCGGAGCGCCGATCAGGAGGACCCGGCTCGCACCGGCGAGCGCCGCGAAGGCGGCGGCCGCCAGCCCGACGGGTCCCGAGCCCTGCACGAGCACGGCGTCGCCGAGGCGCACCCCCGCCCGGTCCACCGCCGCGAAGCCGGTGAAGAGGCCGCACCCCCCTCCGATGACGTCGTCCGCCTCCAGGCCCCCGGTCAGCTTCAGGATCCGGACGCCCGGCTTCAGGTAGATCCGCTCGGCCCAGCCTCCCAGCGGGCCGTCCACGGCCGAGTAGGTGATCCCGTAGACCTTGCGGCTCGGGCAGCGGTTGGGCTGGCGGGCCACCGTGCAGTGATAGCACGCGTGACAGACCTCGTGCACGTCGAGGAAGGTGACGACGTCGCCGGGGGCGAGCGGCTCCCCCAGGGCGTCACGATCGACGCCGGCGGCCTCGAGCACCCGCCCGACGCTGACGTGCCCGGGAACGATCGGGTAGGGCACGCCGGCCAGGCGCCCGTGGTGCAGATGCACGTCCGTGCCGCACACCTCGGAGGCGATCGTCTCCAGCAGGACGCCTCCCGGCTCGACGACCGGATCGTCCAGCTCCCACTGCTCCAGGGGCGCGCCCGGAGCGGTCATGACGGCGGCGCGGATCGGCATGGGCTCCTCCCTCGGGCTCTCGCGCCCGGCGCTACTCGGTGTCGTCCTGCGGGACCGGGCAGTCGTCGACCGGGTGGGGCGGCCGCTCGCTGATCACGACGAAGCGGCGGCCCACCGTGGCGGCGAAGACACCGGTCCCATCGCCCTGCAGGCTCGGGACCCGGACCTGCCCGGACGGGTTGAAGGTGCCGCCGCGAGCCCAGTTCACGAAATTCCGGTCCACCGCGGTGATCGTGACCTCGGCGGTGGTGGCCGCGGGCAGCCCCGCCTGCAGGCGCACGGCGACGTCCTGGTCGAGCTCGAAGCGGTTGAAGACGCCGAACTCGCTGGGGAAGGCGATCGTGGTGTCCCGATCCGAGATCGACAGCCCGAGCAGGTACAGCGGGTCTTCGTCCACCTCGATGCCCTCGGGGCGCAGAGCGTCGGGCAGGCCGCGGATCGACGTCTCGTTCACGTAGGCCCAGGCGCTCTCGGAGCGGGACCAGCGCACGGGCATGACGGTGTTGGGGTCGAGCCGGCAGTTGCCGGAGAGCCGGTCGAGCTCGAAGCGGGCGGGGACCCGGGTCGCCCCGCTCAGCCGCCCCCCGTCCGCGAGCTCGACCTGGACCTCGAGCAGCTCTCCGTGCCTCAGCGTGGGCGTCTCGGAGGGGTCGGCGAGGAAGCACACGCCCACCTCCTGCTCGGGAGAGGAGCCGACGCAGTCCCCCAGGGGGTTCTCCGCGAGCCGCAGCGCGGCGCCGCCGTCCGGGCGGAGGATCGTGATGCGGGCGGCCGACAGCGGGGCGAGGCCCGCGGTATCGCTCCCCACCGTGCGGTGCAGGAAGGCGCGCACCTCGTTCCGCTCGGGGTCCGATGCCAGGTTCACGTAGATCTCGGCGACCACCACGGCCTCGACCTCCACCAGGGTGATCTCCTCGAGCTCGCACGCGCCGGACACGCACGCCGCCACGGCGAGCGCCGGCGCCGCACCGAGCCGGCCCCGCATCAGAAGCGCACCTCGAGCCCGATCGTGGGCAGGACCGGGAACATCGAAACCCCNNGGGGAACATCGACACCCCCGATCGAACCGGAGGTGTGCGCTCGTACTCGAAGAAGTAGAAGAGCACGTTCCGACGGTTGTAGACGTTGACGAGGTTGAGGTAGGGGGTGAGCGCGCCCCACGACTTCTCGAAGGTCCGCCGAAAGCTCAGGTCCAGGCGGTGGTAGACCGGATAGCGGGAGGAGTTGCGGTCGGCCAGCACGACACCGTAGCCCCCGGCCACGTCCGAGTCGTCGTCGTCGCCCGTCCACTCCAGCGCCCCGCCCTCGACGTAGCGCATCTGGTAGTAGCCGTAGGAGCCGAGCGCGCGCGTGTAGGGGATGCCGCTGCCGAGGTTCCAGCGCACGCCACCCTCCCAGCCCCAGGGCGCGGGATAGCGCAGCACGAGATCGAGGTCGACGCGGCGGTCGAAGATCGGCGGATACGTGACCTCGGGCGGGGGAAGCGAAGGCGACAGGGGGTCCGCGAACGTCCGATCGGCCCTCAGCAGCGACAACGCCATCCAGCCGCTCACGGGGCCGGTCTCCCTGCGCAGCAGGACGTCGAGCCCGTAGGAGCGCCCGTCCCCGGCGAGGATGTCGTCGAGATCGTCGTTGGGATCGTCCGCGGCGTTCAAGGTGACGACCCCGTCGAAGGACCGCACGTAGCCCTCGACCGACCAGTACCACCGGACGTCGCGGTAGCCCTCGATCCCGACCTGGAGCTGATCGGACACGGTGTGCGGGGCGCGGTCGCCGGCGAGGACCCACAAGTCGAGCCCGAGCGGAAGCTCCTCGTCGCGCAGGGAGTGGAGGAACTGCGTGTACCGGCCGGCCGCCACCTTGAGGGCGACGTCGCCCCCGGCGACGAAGCGCTTGACCGCGAGGCGGGGGGCGACCTCCCCGACCCACGCGCCCGGGTCGGCCCCGTAGGCGTCGGCGCGCAGCCCGAGCTCGACGAGCCAGGCTGCGGGCGCGCTCCAGCGCGTCTGCGCGTACGCGCCCAGCAGCCAGCCGTCGCCGCTCCCGCCCCCGAAGTCGGTCCCGCCCGTCGTGAGGAGGTTGTCGTACGACAGGCGCTCCACGCTCGCTCCGAGCTGGGCGCCGGTCCGCGCGGACGGCCGCATGTCGAGATCGGCCCGCACCTGAACCTGCTGGATGCCGCTCTCGAGCTGCGTGTCCGCGAAGTCCGGGAAGACCAGCCCGGTGCCGAACCGGCTGACGTTCGCCCGCAGGTCCCACGACCCGCCGCCGCGACGGGGACGGGTCCAACGCAGACCGAGGGCGTCGTTGCCCCAGTCCCAGTCGACGCGCAGCGGGAAGTCCTCGGCGTCGAGCCTCGTGAGGTCGAAGACGTCGCGGCCGGTGTAGGCGGACAGCGCGATGCGGTCCCCGCGCGCGGTCCAGCCCTCCACGATCGACTGCAGGTCGGTCAGGTGGTACGGGAACTCGAAGGCCGGCTTGAGGACCACGTCGAAGTAGGAGCGTCGCGCCGACGCGCGGTAGCGCACGTCCGTGAGGCCGAGCGCCCCGCTGACCCCCGAGGGAAGCCTCCCACCCACCGCGGCCCGCGTCGCGAGCAGCGAGACGGCGCCGTCCGCGGCGAAGTCGCCGTCGCCCGGATCGCTCTCGATCTGGAGCACGGACGAGACCCGCCCCCCGTGCTCGGCCGGGAAGCCCCCGGACAGGAGCTCGACCCGGTCGATCATGTCCGCGTTGAAGACCGAGAAGAGCCCGCCCAGATGAAAGGGCGAGAAGACGGGCATCCCGTCGAGCAGCACCAGGTTCTGGTCCTGGGAGCCGCCGCGCACGTGGAAGGCCGCCGAGAAGTCCGAGGTCGACACCACGCCCGGGAGCACCTCGATCGCGCGCACCGGGTCGGGCTCGGCGACACCCGGCACCGTGCGCACATCGACGAGCTCCAGCTCCCGGACGGTGGCGCCCCCGATCTCCTCGAAGCGGACGCGGTCGCGGGCCCGCTCGGCCTCGACCGAGATGCCCTCCAGCTCCAGCGCGCTCCGCTCCAGGCTCACGTCGAGATCGACGACCGCCGCGAGCCCGACGACGACCTCCTCCGTGTGCTCGGCGTACCCGAGCGCCTGGACCCGCACGGTGTAGGGGCCGGGCGTCACGTCGGAGATGCGGAACGACCCCAGCCGGTCGGAGTCCGAGGCGAGGAGCGGGGTCTCCCCGCGCAGCAGCGCCACCCTCGCGCCGTACACGGCCGCGCCCTCCGCGTCGTGGACCCGACCCTGGACGGTGCCCGCCTGGGCCCCCGCCGCAGCCGCGCCCACCGACGTCAGCGCGAGCGGCAGGGCGAGCGCCGCCAGCGCCCGTCCCACCAGAGCCCGATTCGATCGTCGATCCGTCAGTCGATGCCTCCGAGTGCTCGCGCACCCCCCGGACGCGGCTTGGCGCCGTCCACGCGATGACCGTTAATGTAGCCCACTCGAGCCCCCCCACCTTCGACCCCGCCGAGTCGTGCAGGCGTTCTACTGCGATCACTTCGTGCTGCCGCTCCCCGACGGCCACCGCTTCCCGATGGAGAAGTACCGGCTCCTGCGGGAGCGGCTGGCCGACAGCGACGCGGTCGAGCTGCGCGTGCCGGAGGCGGTTACCTCCTCGGCGCTCCAGCGGGTCCACGCGACCTCCTACGTACGGAGCGTCTTCACGGGCTCGCTGTCCCGCGAGGAGGTCCGGCGCATCGGCTTTCCCTGGTCGCAGGAGCTCGTGGAGCGGTCGCGCCGCTCCGTCGGCGGGACCGTGGCCGCCGCCCTCTCCGCGCTCGAGGAAGGCGCCGCGGCCAACCTCGCGGGCGGAACGCACCACGCCTTCAGGGATCGCGGGGAGGGCTTCTGCGTCTTCAACGACGTCGCGGTCGCGATCCGCGAGGTGCAGGCGCGGCGACCCCTGCGGCGCTTCGCCGTGCTCGACCTCGACGTCCATCAGGGCAACGGGACGGCCGCCATCTTCCGGGACGACGACGAGGTCTTCACCCTCTCGGTGCACGGCAGCAACAACTACCCGTTCGCCAAGGAGCCCGGCGACCTCGACATCGAGCTGCCGGACGGGACCGGAGACGGGCCCTTCCTCGAGGCCGTCGAGCGGGGCGTGCGCGGCGCCCTGGCCCGGGGCGCGGAGCTGGCGTTCTACGTCGCGGGCGCGGACCCCTTCGAGGGCGACCGCCTCGGCCGCCTCTCGGTCACGAAGGCCGGCCTCGCCGAGCGCGACCGGGTCGTGTTCGACCTGTGCGCCGAAGCGGGCGTGCCGCTCGCGATCGTCATGTCCGGCGGGTACGCCCGCGACGTCGGCGACACGGTCGACATCCACGAGGCCACGGTGCGCGGCGCCGCGGAGCGCGCTCGGACGGGCGCCGCGTGACCCCCGCGGCTCGCCTTCCGGCGAACGACCCGACCGCGCCACGCACGCGGGGCGCATCCGGAGCCGTCCGCCCGGAGACGTTGCGGGGCGCGCGCGACGAGGACGCGCTGCGCAGGCTCCTCGCGTGNNGGTGCCCGTCCCCCGCCTGGCGCACGCGCTCGGCCTCGGCGAGCTGCTCGTCAAGATGGACGCCGAGACGGGATTCGGGCTCGGGGGCAACAAGGTGCGCAAGCTCGAGTACGAGCTCGCTCCGGAGCGGGTCCGCGACGTCACCTGCCTCGTCACGGCCGGCGGCCCGCAGTCGAACCACTGCAGGGTCACCGCCGCCTTCGCGGCGCGCGCCGGCCTGCGCTGCGTCCTGGTCACGCAGGGGCCGCCACCGGAGACGCCCACCGGCAATGCGCTCCTGCACCGGCTCTTCGGAGCCGAGGTGCGCACCGTGCCCGATCGGGCCGCGCGCGCGCCGGCCATGGACGAGGTCGCCCGTGAGGTCGGGCGGGAGGGCGGCCGCGCGCTGGTCGTGCCCATCGGCGCCTCCACGCCTCTCGGGTGCCTCGGGTACGCGCGCGCGGCCGTCGAGCTGGTCGAGCAGCTCGACGGAGCCGGGCCGCAGGCGGACCGCACCTCCGTCTTCGTCGCGACGTCGTCGTGCGGCACCCTCGCGGGCCTCGCGCTCGGCCTCGATCTCCTCGGCCGCGACGACGTCGTGCCCGTGGGCGTCAGCGCCGACGTCGACGCGCCGGAGCTCGAGCGCACGACGCTCGCCATCGCCAACGCCGCGGCCCGGCTCCTCGGATCGGAGGTGCGCGTCGGGAAGGGCCGCTTCGGCGCCGTCGACGACCAGGTCGGCGGCGGCTACGGAGTTCCGACGGAGGCCTCTCGCGAGGCCCTCTCGCTGTTCGGCCGTCTCGCGGGCATCGTCCTCGACCCCACCTACACCGCCAAGGCCGCGGCCGGGATGGTCGACTGGGCCCGGCGGGGCGGGGCCCGCCCGGGCGAGCGCGTGGTCTTCCTCCACACCGGAGGGCATCCCGGGCTGCTGGCGTGACGGGAAGGTGAGGCCGGCGCCATCGCGCACTCGGCCGCGTCGACGCCCTCAGCCGAGGATCGCGTAGACGAGCCTGGTGGCCACGGTCCAGCCGACGCCGATGGTTACGAGCAGGGCGCTCCGTCCCCGGCGTGGGTTGCCCAGGCGGGTCTCGAGCCCGTAGGCGGCCAGAACGATCGCCACGAGGAAGATGGCGGCCCCGGTCACGAGCGCTTCGGTAAACGCCCACTCGGGAATCCAGTCGTACTGCTCGTCGAGGGTCGCGGTGCTCCCGATGATGAAGCCGGCGATCACGGAACCCCAGCCCACCGTCAGGCGGAACTCCGCGTCCTTGAGCGCTTCCCACCAGCGCCGGCGCTCCGGAACCCAGTCGCCTTCGAGGCCCCGGAGCACGTCCGCCGCGGCCGGGCGCTGGAGGGGGCTCTTGTTCAGGCAGCGTCGCAGGACGTCCGCCACATCCCGGCCGAGGTCGGGACAGAGGCGTCCGAGGTCCCGGGGCACGCCGCGAAGGTGTGCCTTGATCCGATCCGCGTTGGTCTCGGCTTCGTACGGGCCGGTCCCGGTGAGCAATTCGTACGCCATGACCCCGAACAGGTAGATGTCCGCAAAGACGGTCAGTGGCTCGTCGTCGAGCTGCTCCGGGGTCAGGTACCACACGTCCTCGGTCCACTCCCCCGACCAGGTCATCCGGGTAATGTCCTGGCCCGACACCGTCAGAAGCTGCGCGAAGCCGAAATCGATGAGCAACGCCCGCTCCTCGTCGGCATCCCAAAGCACGTTGGACGGCTGCACGTCGCGGTGGACAATGTCGCGGGCGTGCGCGACCGCGAGAGCGGACGCCACCTGCTTCAAGACCGTCAGCGCCGCTTCGGGCGACAGCGGTCCCTCGGCCTGAAGCCGATCGGCCATCGTGCGTCCCTTCACGTACTCCATGACGAGGTACGGCGTACCGTCACGCAGGCGATCGAGGCGCTTCACGGACGCGATGTAGTCCGACCTGAGCCGTGCGGCTGCCCTTCCTTCCCGGACGAACCGGCGCACCGCGTCGGAGTCGGCGAGCTTGTCGGGAAGCAAGACCTTGATCGCGACCGACATCGCCAACTCGCGATCCCACGCGAGGTACACCGTCGCCGAAGAGCCCTCGCCCAGCACCCGCTTGAGCTCGTATTCGGGGGCGAGCTCCTCGCGCAGCTCGTCCAGGGACCGGCGGCGGCTCATGAAGACCTCGGGCTCCCGGGGCAACGTCAGTCGAGCGACCATACGTCGGCCGTCCGGGTCCCACAACAACCCGCCCCCCCCGACTCGGGCGCACCGGTTCCGCGCTCCGCGCCCGGCCTCCCTCAGTCGAACCAGGTCGTCAGCCGCTCCAGCGCCCCCAGCAGATCCGGCTCGAGCTCCAGCACCGGGCGGAGCGGGTCGCGCCCGAGCGCGTCCATCCTCTCCGGAACCGTGCGGATCGTGTGCTGCCCGATGGTGAGGGCTGCGTCGACCTCCTCCCACGCGAGCGGCGCCGAGACCGGCGCCCCCGGCTTGGGCCGCACGCTGAAGGGCGCCACGAGGAGCCGGCCGTGCCCGTTCTGCACGAAGTCGATGTAGACCTTGCCCTCCCGCCGCTCGGGGTTGCGCGTGAGCGTCGCGAGGTCGGGGCGCTCGGCCACGACGACGCGCCCGAGAAGCTGGGCCAGGGTGCGCGACTGCTCGTAGGTGAGCTGGCGCCCCAGGGGCACGAGGACGTGGATCCCCGACGAGCCGCTGGTCTTGGCGAACGACGGAAGGTCGATCTCCTCGCACAGCGCGTGGACCGTGCGCGCCACCTCGACCACGTCGGTGAACGGCGCCTCCTTCGGGTCGAGGTCGAGGATGCACCAATCGGGCCGGGCGAGCGTCTCGATGCGGCTCGACCAGACGTGGAGCGGGATCGTCCCCAGGTTGATCACGTAGAGCAGCGACTCCACGTCCTCCGCGACGAAGTACGAGAGCTCCCGCTCCGAGCCCTCGCTCCACACCGTGACCCGCCGGATCCAGTCGGGCGCGTACGGCGGCGCGTCCTTCTGGAAGAACGACTTGCCCTCGATCCCGTCCGGATAGCGGGTCATGACGAGCGGGCGGTCCTCGAGGTAGGGCAGCATCCATGCCGATACCCTGCGGTAGTACTCGATCAGGTCGCCCTTCGTGTAGCCGTCCTCGGGCCAGAACACCTTGTCGAGGTTCGAGAAGGGGACGGTCCTGTCCTCGACGGCCGCGGGCGGCGGCGGCTCGGCCGCGGCCTCGCCCGGCCGACCGGCCTCGACGCGGCACTCCGCCGGAGGCTTGTCGCGGCGGAAGCGCGAGAAGGAGGGCTGGCGCGCGAGGCCCTGCTCGGTCAGCTCCTTGTAGCGGACCTCGACCACCATCTCCGGCCGCACCCAGCGATGTCCCTTCCCGCTCGGTACCGGGCCGGCCGTGCACGGCGACCGGTCGACCTCCAAGTCCTCGAGCCACGAGAGCACCTCGTCGAGCTCCGCGTCCCGGAACCCGCTGCCGACGGCGCCCTGATAGACCAGGGCGTCGCCGTCGTAGCGGCCGACGTGCAGCGAGCCGAACCCGCCCCTCGACCCCTTCGGCTCCGTCCAGCCGACCACGACGAAGTCGTCCGTTCGGACCGTGCGGACCTTGACCCAGCTCCGGGAGCGCCCACCCCGGTAGGGCGCGTCCGCCCTCTTGCCGACGATCCCCTCGAGCCGCATCCGCTCGACGTGCTCGTACATCACGTCGCCCTGCTCGGCGATGTGGTCGGCATAGCGGATCGGACCGACCGTCGGCAGCACGGCGCGCAGGACCTCCTTGCGCTCCAGGAGCGGGAGCCCGCGCAGGTCGTAGCCCTCGACGGCGAGAAGGTCGAAGGCGTGGTACACGGCCGGCAGCTCGACGCTGGCGCGCAGCGCGTCGTCCCTGTTGAGGATGCGGCCCCTGCGCTGCAGCCGCCCGAACGACGGCTTGCCCTCCGCGTCGTTGACGACGATCTCGCCGTCCAGGAGCAGCCCCTCGTAGGGCAGCCCCCGCACCGCGCGCGCGATCTCGGGGAAGGTCGCGGTCAGGTCGTGGCCGGCGCGCGAGCGCAGGTACGCCTGTCGGCCGCTCCGCTCGGCCAGGAGCCGGTAGCCGTCGTACTTGAGCTCGAAGACCCAACCCTTGCGGGTGAAGGGTCGCTCCTGCGAGGAGGCGAGCATGAGGCTCACGTCGTCCGCGCGCAGCGGCCTCTTCCGCGCGCCCTTGCCCGCCACCCACCGGGCCGTCTCCTCGGCGAGCTCGTCGGCCCTGGGGAAATCCTCGACGGTGAGCCCGGAGTAGATCGAGTCGTCCGGATAGTCCCCGGTCGATCCGTCCGCGTCCTCGTAGGCGTCACGCTCCTTGATGAGGAGCCAGGAGTTCGGCGCCTGCTTCGTCTTCACCAGCGTCCACGCCCCCAGCAGCTTGTGGCCGCGCAGCTCGAAGAGGAGCTTGCCCTTGTCGAGTCCCTCGTGCGGGTCCTCGAGCGGCACCCACACCCCGCGGTCCCACACGATCATCGCGCCCGCGCCGTACTCGCCCTCGGGGATGACCCCCTCGAACTCGGCGTACTCGAGCGGGTGGTCCTCGGTCTGCATGGCGAGCCGCTTGTCCGCCTGGTTCGGCGACGGCCCCTTGGGCACCGCCCAGGACAGGAGCACGCCGTCGAGCTCGAGCCGCAGGTCCCAGTGCAGCGCCCGCGCCGCGTGCTTCTGGACGCAGAAGATGCTGCCCCCCGCCACCACGCGGCCGCCGAAGGGCTCCGGCGTGCGGGACGCGGTGCGCTTGTCGCGGTAGGCGGCGAGTCGCTCGTCGCGGGTGGGGGTCATGGGCTCCGGGCCGGTCCTTCGTCGTCGGGCATGGTCGGGAAGTTACCGCGGGCGGGAGCCGAAGCGATCCCGCCGCTTCCGACCCGGAGGCGCCGCCACCGCCGGCCGGCGGTGGCGCACCGATGCCTTGAGGGGCCGCGCGACGCTACCTTCGGCGCGGCCTGCCCCCCACCGCACCCGACGGAGACCCATGGCGGCACTCGAGCCCGGCGGCGCGCCCGGATCCCCGCGAGCGCGCACCTACCACGTCATCTTCGAGCACGAGCGCGGCTGGGCCCTGGTCTTCGACGTGTGCCTGATCGTCGCGATCCTGGGCAGCGTCGTCGTGGTCATGCTCGACTCGGTCGCGGGCGTCAAGGCGCAGCACCCCACCGGGCTGAGGGTGGGCGAGTGGATCTTCACGATCCTGTTCACGGTCGAGTACGCCCTGCGGCTGTGGTCGGTTCGGCGTCCCCGGACGTACGCCCTCAGCTTCTTCGGGCTGATCGACCTCCTCGCCGTCATTCCCACGTACCTGAGCCTGCTGCTGCCGGGTGGCCAGTACCTGGCGGTGATCCGCGTGCTCCGCGTGATGCGCGTCTTCCGGGTCCTGAAGATGGCCCGGTACGTCGGGGAGGCGAGCGTCCTCGGCGCCGCGCTGCGGGCGTCCCGCTACAAGATCTCGGTCTTCCTCGTCGGCGTGGTGACGGTGGTCATCGTGGTGGGCGCGGTCATGTACCTGGTCGAGGGCCCGGCAGCGGGCTTCACGAGCATCCCGCGCGGCGTCTACTGGGCGATCGTCACGATGACGACCGTGGGCTACGGGGACATCGCGCCCGCCACGCCGTTCGGCCAGCTGGTCGCGTCCTTCGTCATGATCCTCGGCTACGGGGTCATCGCGGTTCCCACCGGGATCGTGACCGCCGAGCTGACCTACCGCACCCGGCCGCCCGGCGACGGAGGGCGGGCGTGCTCCGCCTGCACCCACCGGGAAGCCGACCCCTCGGCCAGCTTCTGTCGCCGCTGCGGGCACGAGCTGGAGTGAGCCGCCCCGGCGCCCGATCGGAGAGCCGCCCCGAGGTCGGACCGCATGGCCACCGCGAGGTCGGACCGGAGAGCCGTCGCGACGCCGCCCCCCCGATGCGTGGGACCCGACCCCGGCGGCGGAATCCTTGCTCCGCCCGCGAGCGTGAACATACGTTTCCGCACCATGGCTGCGCGCGCGATCGGAACGTCGACCATCGCCTTCGGGCTCGTCTCCCTCCCCGTGAAGATCTACTCGACGGCCGAGTCGTCCCGGAAGGTCTCCTTCAACATGATCTGGAAGGAGCGCGGCGTCCGCGTCCGACAGCAGTACATCGATCCGGCCGACGGGACCGTGGTGCCCAAGGACGAGATCGTGAAGGGCTACGAGTTCGCCAAGGACCAGTACGTGCTCTTCACCAAGGAGGAGCTCGAGGTGGTCGAGGCGCCCAAGTCCGACGAGATCGAGATCGTCTCCTTCGTCCCCGCCGACACGGTCGGGCGCCTGTTCTCGAACAAGGCCTACTTTCTGGGGCCCGACAAGGGGGGAGCGCGGGCGTACCGGCTGCTCTCCGCGGCGCTTCGCGAGACCGGCCGGGTCGCGATCGCCAAGCAGGCGACGCGCGGCAAGCAGTACGTGGTCATGATCCGCCCGCACGAGGACGGCCTGCTCATGGAGCAGCTCTACTACGCGGACGAGCTCCGCTCCTTCGACGAGGTGCCTCTCGAGGAGGGCGAGGTCAACGAGGCCGAGCTCGCCCTCGCGCTGCAGCTCATCGAGCAGGCCTCGAGCGAGGCCTTCGATCCGACGGCGTTCCAGGACGAGGTGCGCGAGAAGACGCTCGAGCTGATCCAGCGGAAGATCGACGGGCAGGAGATCACGGCGGCACCCGCCGAGGAGTCGAAGACGCAGATCATCGACCTCATGGCGGCGCTCAAGGCGTCCATCGAGGGCGAGGGCGCGGAGCGCAAGCCCGCGGCCCGGGCGGGAAAGAAGACGACGAGTGCCAGGAAGCCGGCAGCGAAGAAGAAGTCCGCGCGCAAGAAGGCCGCGTCGGGCTGAGCCCCCCTCGGCGAGCGAGGGCATGAAGGGCTACACGACCCGTGAGGTCGCCGAGGTCCTCGGCCTCCCCACCTCCCGGATCCTGTCGTGGGCCCGCAGCGGCCTGCTCACGCCCGAGCGCGG